>Ga0272448_1004271_pt1 | contig 16395 bp, 12 predicted proteins | sample YNPCB0191_FD_202220 | JGI IMG/M metagenome (GOLD analysis project Ga0272448, IMG submission 202220) | Hot spring sediment microbial communities from Yellowstone National Park, WY, United States - YNP-CB-019-1 | ecosystem: Environmental > Aquatic > Thermal springs > Hot (42-90C) > Sediment...
ACGACGGGGGGCATGGCTTACTGCGGCGCTCGCCGCCGCACTGGCGGTGGCGTGGTGGCTCAGCGCTGGCGGCGTGGTGTGCGCCTCCGGCGACCTGGTGTACGAACGGGAGTCGGCCTACAACTATATCCGCGTGGTGCAGGTGGGCCCCGAGAGGCAGTTGTTGCTGAACGACGGTCTGGGCGTGCACTCGATGTACAACCCCAACTCGCTCCTCACCGGCCACCTCTTCGACTACTTCCTCCTGGCACCCTACTTCGCTGCGCAGCCGCCAGCGCACCCCCGGCCGTCGTTGGCCATCATCGGCCTGGCCGGCGGGACGGTAGCGCGCCAGTATACGGCCGTCTACGGCGCGGTGCCGATCGATGGTGTGGAGATCGACCCGGCGATCATTGAGGTGGCTCGCCGCTACTTTGGCCTCGACGAGCCCAACGTGCGGGCCGTTGCGGAGGATGGCCGCTATTTCCTGGCCCACAGCCCCAACCGCTACGACGTGGTGGCCGTGGATGCTTACCGCACACCCTATATCCCCTGGCACCTCACCACCCGAGAGTTCTTCGCGCTCGTACGCGACCGCCTGACGGAAGACGGCGTGCTGGCCATCAACGTCGGCCACACTGGAGTCGACCGGGCGCTGAGCGAGGCCCTGGCCGATACGGTGCACACCGTTTTCCCGTCGGTGTACCTCGTCGATGCGCCGGAAGACTATAATGACCTCCTGGTGGCGACGGTGCGGCCGACGGACCTCGCGGCGCTCGAGGCGCGCCTGGCCGTCCTCGACAGCCCGACGCTGGCCTCGGTGGCCGGCCGCATCCAAGGCCGCATCGAGGCCTGGCCAACCGGGCGCGCCGTGTTCACCGACGACCGGGCGCCGGTGGAGACGGTGGTCCATGGCATGATCGCCCGCTATGCCCTGGCCTGGCTGCGCGGCGAAGTGAAGGAGTGATGAGGATGAAGGTCACCAGGCTCATTGCCGGCATCTTGGTCGCACTATCCGTTTTTGTGGCCCTGCCCTCGGTGAGTGTGATGGCGGGGTTCCGGTTCCTGGGACCCTGGTTCGTCGCCCACGAGTACGCCCAGCCGGGCTTTCCGCCGGCCGAGCGCTACCAGCCGGAGGAGCGGCTGGCGCTGGCGCAGGAGACGGTGCGCTGGCTGGTGGCGCCCAACGGGGTCGAGGGGCTGCGCCAGATGCAGAGCAGCGCTGGCCCGGTGTACAACGAGCGGGAGGTGGGCCACTTGGCCGACGTGATGACGCTGCTGGGCTTGATCCGCACCCTGGCGCTGGCCAGCGGGGCGATCTGCCTGGCGGCACTGGGGGTGGCCCTGGCGCGGCCGACCTCGAGGCGACCGGTGGCGCGGTCTGTGTTCTGGGGCAGTACGGCGCTGCTGGCGCTGCTGGCAGTGATCCTGGTTGGCGCTCTCACCAGTTTTGACTCCTTCTTTGTCGGCTTTCACCAGGCGCTCTTTCCCCCCGACACGTGGATGTTCGACTGGGCCGATTCGCTGATCCAATTCTACCCGGTCCAGTTCTGGATGGACTTTTTCTATCAACTTGGGGCACTGTTCGTGGTCGAGGCGATGGCTGTCGCAGGGCTGGCGCTCCTGTGCCTGAGGGGGGCAGCCCGGAAGGGCCGCGAGGTGCAGCCATGATCTCCATCGGCGAGGCACGCGAGCACTATCAGGGGGCCGATGCGGCCCACGATTTCGACCACGTGCTGCGGGTGCTGCGCCTGGCCGAACGTATCGGCGTGGCCGAGGGGGCCGACATGGAGGTGCTGCGTGCGGCGGCGCTCTTGCACGATGTGGCGCGCGCGGCCGAGCATGCCGGTGGGCCCTGCCATGCCCAGGCGGGGGCCGAGCAGGCCCGCGAGATCCTGCGCGGGCACGACCCGGCCCGCGTGGAGGCGGTGGCGCAGGCCATTGCCCGCCACCGCTTCCGCTCGGGCGAGCCTCCGCAGAGCCTGGAGGCGCGCATCCTCTTCGACGCCGACAAGCTCGACGCCATGGGGGCCATCGGCATCGCCCGGGCGTACGCGCTGGCGGGCGCCATGGGCCAGCGGCTGTGGGCCGAGGTGCCCGAGGACTACCCGGCGCGCTCTCGTGGTGAGGCCCGCGCCGATTTTGCGGCTGAAGAGCACACGCCGGTGCACGAGTATGCCTTCAAGCTCGCTCGTCTGAAAGATACCCTCTTCACCCCCACCGCCCGCCGCCTGGCCGAGGGCCGCCACGCCTTCATGGCCGAGTTCTTCCGCCGCCTGGCATCTGAGGTGGTCGGGGATCTCTGAAGGCCAGCCCAACCGCGAAGGACGCCAAGAGCGCGAAGGCGGCGCGAAGGGCGGATTACATAACCTTGGCGTGCCTTTTGCGTCCTTCGCGCCCTCGGCGGTTCAAGTGTCTCCCTATGACTCGAACAAGGCCGTGCTGAGGTAGCGTTCGCCGGTGTCGGGGGCGATGGCGACGATGAGCTTGCCGGCATACTCGGGGCGCCTGGTCAGCTCCACCGCAGCGTGTACGGCAGCGCCGGAGGAAATGCCGACGAGCAGCCCCTCCTCGCGGGCCAGGCGGCGAGCCATGGCGAAGGCGTCTTCGTTGCTGACCCGCACGATCTCGTCGATGACCGCGCGGTCGAGCACCGCGGGCACAAAGCCGGCGCCAATGCCCTGAATCTTGTGGGGGCCCGGCCGGCCGCCCGACAGCACCGGGGAGTCGGCCGGCTCGACGGCGACGATGTGGATGCCGGGCTTCCTGGCCTTCAGCACCTGGCCTGTGCCGGTGATGGTGCCGCCGGTACCCACCCCCGCCACGAACACATCGACCTGACCATCCGTGTCGGCCCAGATTTCCTCGGCCGTGGTGCGGCGGTGGATCTCGGGGTTTGCCGGGTTCTCGAACTGCTGCAGGATCAGGGCGCCGGGTGTCGACTGGGCGATCTCCTCCGCCTTGCGGATGGCGCCGGGCATGCCCTCGGAGCCCGGGGTCAGGACCACCTCGGCCCCCAGCGCGGCCAGGAGCTTGCGGCGCTCGATGCTCATCGTCTCGGGCATGGTCAGTACCAGGTGGTAGCCGCGGGCTGCGGCCACGAAGGCCAGGCCGATGCCGGTATTGCCACTGGTCGGCTCCACCAAGGTGCCGCCCGGCCGAAGCTTGCCGCTGCGCTCTGCGGCATTGACCATGCTCACTGCAATGCGGTCCTTGACGCTGGAGAGGGGGTTAAAGCTCTCCAGCTTGACGGCCACCGTAGCCTGCGTGCCTGCCGTCACCCGCTGCAGGCGCACCAACGGGGTGCGGCCGACCAACTCGGTGATGTCATTGGCGATCCTCATGGAGTGTCTCCTCTAGATATAATACATCGGCGCCGCGTCGCGTGCCTCTTCCTGGCGCGCCAGGTCGGCCAGGGTGACTTGGCGGAGGATGCCCTGCGTGGCCTCGTCGACGCGGCGCCAGACGTCGGCCAGCACGCAGTGCCCGCGTTGGGGGCAGCCCGGCTGCACGCCGGGCCTGATACACTCCATGGGCGCGGTGGAGCCCTCCAGGGCCTCGATGGCCTCGAGCAGGGTGATCTCCTCAGGCGGCCGGGCCAGCTCGTGGCCGCCGCGCGGGCCACGCCCGCTGCTGATGAGCCCGGCGTGGCGCAGGTCGATGAGGATTTGCTGCAGGTACTGGGCGGGGATAGCCCGCCGCCCCGCGATGACCGCGCTCTGTAGCGGGCCCTGGCCATAGTCTCTCGCCAGCTCGAGCAGGGCCAGCAGCCCGTACTCGCTCTTCTGCGCTCGCTTCATGGTGGCGTCCTTCAGACTGCACCCCCAAGGGCGCGTTCCGGTTCGGAGCGGCATACCACACCCAGGTGTCACGCCGCCTGCGACAGGGGTGGCCGCATACTGACATAGTGAATCAAGAATATCGACAATCTCCATCATAGCACGGACCACACGGCGTGTCAAAGAAGCGCGTCTCGCGCGGGGTGGCGTGGGCTCAGGGCCACACGCGGCCTACGCCCGGACGCAGATTTGGTGCCTGGGCGCGTCGATGGTATCGTACGCGCAGGCGTCTCTTGTCGGAATGTGTCAGCACTGCTGGGGAGGGGGCGATGAGCTATCTGAATCTCAGACCCATGGCCTTCCGGCCACTGCCGCCCGGCAGGGTTCAGCCTGCGGGCTGGCTGCGGCGGCAACTGCGCATTCAGGCCGATGGCCTGAGCGGCCATCTCGACGAGTTCTGGCCCGATGTGGCCCAGAGCGGCTGGATCGGCGGCACAGCGGAGGGATGGGAGCGGGGACCCTACTGGCTGGACGGAGTCGTGCCCCTGGCCTTCCTCCTGAGTGACCAGCGGCTGCTGGCCAAGGTGCGCCGGTGGGTGGACTATGTCCTATCGCACCAGCACCCTGATGGCTGGCTGGGGCCGGTGCAGAGCGGTTCGCAGGGGCACGAGTACCCGCCCTACGACCCCTGGCCCAGCTTCGTGGCCCTCAAGGCACTGACCCAGTATGCCGAGGCCACGGGAGACTCGCGGGTGATCCCTGCTGTGGAGCGCTCCTTGCGCGGGCTCGGCGCCCGGCTGGCGGAAGTGCCCCTCTTCCTCTGGGGGCAGTACCGCTGGGCCGACCTGGTGCTGAGCATCCACTGGCTCTACGAACGAACCCGCGAGCCCTGGCTGCTGGACCTGGCCGCCACGGTCAAGGCTCAGGGCTTCGACTGGCGTGCCTACTTTGCCGATTTCCAGTTCAAGGAGCGGGTGCCGGCCGACGGGTGGGACTTTTCGACCCACGTGGTGAACAACGCCATGGCCATCAAAGCACCGGGGGTGTGGTACCGCCAGTCGGGCGACGAGGCCGAGCGCGCGGCAGTGCGCCAGATCATCGCCACCCTGGATGCCTACCACGGCCAGGCGACGGGCGTGTTCACCGGCGACGAGCACTATGCCGGGCTGAACCCCTCCCAGGGCACAGAGCTGTGCGCCGTGGTGGAGTACCTCTTCTCGCTCGAAGTGTTGCTGGCGATTCTGGGCGACGCCGTGCTGGCCGACCGCTTGGAGCGTATCGCCTTCAACGCCCTGCCGGCCGCCTTTTCGCCCGACATGTGGGCCCACCAGTACGACCAGCAGGCCAACCAGGTGATCTGCTGCGTTGCCGAGGACCACATCTACGCGACCAACGGCCCCTGGGCGAACATCTATGGCCTGGAGCCCAACTATGGCTGTTGCACGGCCAACCTGAGCCAGGGTTGGCCCAAGTTCGCCGCTCACCTCTGGATGGCGACGCCCGATGGTGGGCTGGCAGCGGTCGCGTACGCGCCCAGCCAGGTGACGTTGGAGCTGGCAGGGACCCGGGTGACGGCGTCATGCGACACCGAGTACCCCTTCGACGACACGCTGCACTTTGCCGTAATTGCCGAGAGGGCCGCTCGTTTTCCCCTCCTCTTACGCGTGCCGGCCTGGGCCGAGGGGGCGACGCTTGAGGTGGCGGCCGAGGGCACGGGGGGCCTGGCTGCGGGCAGTTTCCAACGCATCGAACGTACGTGGGAGGGGTGCACCGAGGTCAGCCTGCGCCTGCCGATGCCGGTGCGCACCCAGCGCCGCTACCACAACGCCATCGCCATCGAGCGCGGGCCACTGGTGTACGCTCTGCGCATCGGCGAGGAATGGCGGCAGATTGCGGGGGAACTGCCCCACGCCGATTGGGAGGTGCACCCGACGACGCCCTGGAACTATGCCCTGGAGATCGACGAGGCGCACCCCGAGCGCTCCATCCGCTTCGAGCGCCGGCCGCTGGGCGACTGCCCCTTCTCTCCCGCGGGCGCGCCGGTCGTGGCCGCGGCGCATGGGCGGCGCCTGCCTGGCTGGCAGATCGAACACAACGCCGCAGGCCCGCTGCCTGAGAGCCCGGTGCGATCGGACGAGCCGCTGGAGGAAGTGACGCTCCTCCCCTATGGCTGCACCCACCTGAGAGTGACCGAGTTCCCAGTCCTCGGCCGGTAGTGCTTCGCCTGCAGCCCCGGGCCGCTTGATTGGGCCGCGGCATCGGCCTATAGTGGGCCACAGTCGCGCCGAACAGGGGAGACGGCCATCTGTGACGCGGGGCCGGAGGTGGCAGATGCTGCGAGGGCGTTTCGAACAACTGGTGGCCGAGGCGCTGGACTCGCTGCCGCCCGAGATTGCGGAGCGCATGGAGAACGTGGAGGTCGTTGTCGAAACCTACCCGTCGCGGCGCCAGTTGGCAGCGGGGCGGGTGCCCCGGGGGCATACCCTCTTCGGGCTCTACGAGGGCGTCCCGCTGACCGGGCGCACGGCCGGCTACGGCCTGGTGCTGCCCGACAAAATCACCATCTTTCAGGGGCCCATCGAGGCCTATTGCCGCAGCGATGCCGAGGTCCGCGAGCAGGTGCGGCGGACCATCATCCACGAAGTGGCGCACCACTTTGGCATCAGCGACGAGCGGCTGCGAGACATGGGGTGCTGAACAGGCGCCCGTGGTCTCTGAGTGGACGAGGCCGGCAGAAAGTGTTATAATGAAGGGTGGCGGTGCTGGTGGCACTGAGCCAATGGCGGGGTGAGGTGGCCCCACGGGCGTGAGGATGCCCGTCGGGGCTTTTTGTTTGCCCGGCGCAGAGCGGGCGGGAGGTTTCCAGGATGGCACAAGGGGGAATGACGGCCAGGGATGTGCTCGCGGAGGCGCGCAGCCGCCAGATCGAGTTCATCCATCTCCAATTCACCGATATTGTGGGGATCGTCAAAGGGGTCACCATCCCGGTTAACCAGCTCGAGGTGGCGCTGGAGCAGGGGGTCTGGTTCGACGGATCGTCGATCCAGGGGTTCGCGCGCATCGCGGAGAGCGACATGTACCTGATGCCCGACCCCTCGACCTTTGCGGTCATCCCCTGGGAGACGCAGGCCGGGCCGGCGACGGCGCGCATGATCTGCGACGTGTACACGCCGGGAGGTCAGCCCTTGGCGGGCGACCCACGGCGGGTGCTCAGAGAGGTTCTGGCCAGGGCGGAGGCTCTGGGATATACCTACAACTGCGGGCCCGAGCTCGAGTTCTTCCTCTTTCGCAATGGGACGAACGGCGCCCCTCACTGCGACCCGCACGATGAGGGCAGCTACTTCGACTATTCGACCGACGAGGCGATCCCGGTGCGCAAGGAGATGGTGGCAGCCCTGCAGGCGTTTGGCATCACCGTCGAGGCCAGCCACCACGAGTGCGCGGCGGGCCAGCATGAGATCGACTTCAAGTATGCCGACGCTCTGACGGCTGCCGATAACGCCATCACTTTCAAGTATGTGCTCAAGGCGGTGGCCAAGCGCAACGGCCTGCACGCCACCTTCATGCCCAAGCCGATCCAGGGCATCAACGGCTCGGGGATGCATACCCACCAGAGCCTCTGCGACGTGCGCACAGGGCAGAACCTCTTCGCCGATGGCGCCGATGCGTTTGGCCTCTCGACCCTGGCCCGCGAGTTCATTGCCGGCCAACTGGCCCACGCCCGCGGCATGTGCGCCGTGCTTGCGCCCCTCGTGAACTCGTACAAGCGGCTGGTGCCCGGCTACGAGGCTCCGGTGTACGTCAGTTGGGCGCGCGTCAACCGCTCCGCGCTGATCCGCGTGCCCAAGGTGAGCCATCCGGCAGCCACGCGGCTGGAGCTGCGCTGCCCCGACCCGAGCTGCAACCCGTACCTGGCTTTTGCCGTTATGCTGGCGGCCGGCCTCGATGGCATCGAGCGCCATCTGGTGCCGCCCGAGGCAGCGGAGGAAGACCTCTACCGCATGGACGAGGAAGAGCGCCGTGCGCGCCACCTGGAGACCCTGCCCGGGTCGCTGGCCGAGGCGCTGACGCTCTTGGCGAGCGATGAGGTGATCCGATCTGCCCTGGGGCCGCACGTGTACGAGCACTTGGTGGAGGCCAAGGTGCAGGAGTGGAACGAGTACCGCCTGCAGGTCACCCCGTGGGAGGTGGAGCGGTACCTGCGGATGTACTGACAAGGCAAGGGGCCTCCCCAGAGAGGGCCATCGCCCAGCCTGGCCACGATGGCTGACAGCCCCTTACCGAGATAGCGCAGACACTGTGGCTGCCCGCCATCGCCGATGGCAGGCAGCCACAGTCGCTTCCGGGCTGCAACAGAGCGGTAGGCATCACTTGTAGGCGCCGATCTGCCAGGAGGCGCTTTCCTGTTGCACCACTCGCTCCATGATGACATCGCGCGAAGCGTTGACCTCGTCGATCATCGCCTGCCGGGCCGCCTGGGGGTCGTGGGCGGCGAGGGCATCGACGATGCGGGCATGGGTCTCGATCTGGCTCTGGCCGCCGTGGCGCAGCACCATGAAGCGTGCCAGGCGATCGTGCAGCCGGCCCAGGGTTTCTGCCAGCTCATGGTTGCCCGAGGCCTCGGCCACCAGGTAGTGGAAGCGCCGGTTCTCGTCGGTATACCGGTCGTACGACTCGTCGTCATCGCCGGTGTAGCCGGCCGAGTGCACCTGCCGCAGCTCTTCGATCTGCTCGTCGGTGATGCGCAGCGCGGCGCGTTCGGCCGCGGCCGCCTCGAGGATCAGCCGCAGGTCGTACAGGTCCCGCAACTCCTTGAGCGTCACATGGGTGACGAAGCAGCCAGAGCGTGGCTTGATGGTGACCAGCCCCTCCTGGGCCAGCATCTGCAACGCATCGCGCACCGGCGTGATGCTGCTGCCGTAGGAGCGGGCCAACTCCTGAATGTCGAGCCGCTCGTTGGGCTGGCGATGCCCCATGATGATGGACCGGCGCAGCTCCCGGTGTATTCTGGCCCTCGATGTCTCATCAGGTTCTGCCCACATGTGGCTCACCTCGGCCCCATCACATCAATCCTGCGGCGGCACTGGGCACCGCAACGCCCTGAGCGCCCCCCCCGGACCCGGCCCAGAGGGCTCATGCCAATACGGGTCCACACAAGCCCATGCCGTTGCCCCCAAGCAGTGCGAGGCCCACCCGCAACGCCGGCCGCACCACCTGAGTGGCATTTGTAGCTCGAGCATCTGGGGGACCGGCATGTCGTTATTGCTCAGATTATACTGCATAATGCGACATTTGGCAACCCTGATGCCCGACGGTTGACATTTGATGTATTCTCTGGTATACTCTGATGTGTCAGAGGCACGCTCGGCTGTTCCATCCGCTCCTCCTTTCGCTTCACCTGCGCTCTGAGCCGCGCCATCCTGGGCCTCGGGGATGGGGGCTGCGAGCGCAGCGACGCTCCATCCAACAGGTGACGGCTCTGCGATACCGGTAGCCATGGCCAGGCATTCGCTGGCGATGTAGCCAGACCTGGCGCGCCAAGAAGGGGAGGAAAGTACCCAATGAGCACCGAGAAGATCCATCCGCTTGTGTTCGAAGCCCGGGAGATGCTCCGGGAGGGGAGCATGACGCGGCGCGATTTCCTGCGTCTGGCGACGCTGCTCGGGGTCTCCGTGGCCGGCGCCAATGCGCTGGCGGCCTGCGGCGGCCAGGCACCGGCCGCGACGACTGCGCCAACCGCGGCGGCCGCCAAGGCCACCGAGGCGCCCAAGCCCACCGCCGCACCCCAGGGGGCTCTGACCCGGGGCGGCACGCTGACCCTCCGCTCGCGGGTCGAACGGGCGGACCACCCGGCTCGCTTCTCCCTCGTCAGCCAATCGCACCCCTGGCGCCACGTGTTCGAGTATCTCACGCAGACCGACGCCAAGGGCATCACGCATCCCTACCTGCTGGAAAAGTGGGAGGCGAGTGAAGACCTCAAGACCTGGAAGCTCAAGCTGCGCCAGGGCATCAAGTTCAGCAACGGGCAGGAGCTCACAGCCGACGATGTGGTCTTTAACTTCCAGCAGTGGCTCAAGAAGGAGACCGGCTCGTCGCTGATGGGCCAGATGAGCTACCTGAGCGCCACCGGGGTGGAGAAGGTCGACAGCTACAATATCACCCTCCATCTGAACTCTCCCACGATCTTCCTGCCCGAGCATCTCTTCCACTATGCTGCCGCCATCGTGCCGGCCACCTTCGGTGGCGATATCACCCGCGAGCCGATCGGCACCGGCCCCTTCACCGTCAAGGAGTACGTGCCGGGCGAGCGCTGTCGGCTGGTGCGGCGTGACGGCTACTGGCAGAACGGCGACGATGGCAAGCCCCTGCCCTACCTCGACGAGATCGTCATGGTCCAGCTCGGCGATGACCCCTCAGCCTGGCTGACTGCGCTCAAGTCGGGGCAGGTGGAGATGGTCGTCGAACCGCCGGTGACGATCTGGGAAGGCGTGAAGGACGACCCCAGGTTCACGGTCCTTCCGACGCAGACCTCGGCCACCCGTGTGCTGCGCGTACGCGCCGATCAGAAGCCGTGGACCGACGTCAAGGTGCGTCAGGCACTCAAGTACTGCCACAACCGGGAAAAGATCCTGGCCGTGGCCCTGCGCAATCAGGGCGTGATCGGAAACGACACCCATGTGGCACCCGTCCAGCCCGAGTTCGTGGATGTCAAGCCCTTCCCCTTCGACACGGCCAAGGCCAAAGCGCTCCTGGCCGAGGCGGGCTATCCGAACGGCCTCGATGTCGAGCTGGCCGTGGCCAGCGACTGGCCCGAGTCGATGGCCTACGCCCAAGCCCTGAAGGAGGACGCTGCCGCCGCCGGCCTGCGCATCAACCTGAAGACGATGCCTGCCACCCAGTACTGGGATGGCTGGACCGACTTTAACATGGGCATCACCTGGTGGGCCCACCGGCCGCTGGCGCCGATGACCCTGTCGGTGGCCTACACTGCCGACGACCAGGGCAAGCCGGGCGCCTGGAACGAGTCGCACTGGGTCGACAAGGAGTTCTGCGATTTGTCCAAGCAGGCGGAGGGCACCCTCGACATCAAGGCCCGGCAGGCGATCGTGGGCAAGATGGAAGAGATCATGAAGGATCGCGGCCCCATCTGCACACCCTTCTTTATGAACGTGTGGCAGATCTATGTGAAGGAAGTGCACGGCGTGGAGCCGTCGCCGGAAGAGTACTGCATCCTGTACCGGGCATGGAAAGAGCCCAAGAAGGGCTGATCGTGGTTGCCTGTGGGTGCGCGGGCCTGGCCTGCGCACCCACGGGCGTGTGGTGAGGGAGAGCTCGAGGGCGGCACTGGCGCCGCCGGTTCCGAGGGGAGAAATCGATGATCTCTACACATCAGTCGAGCATGAACAGCGCCTACTATGCCCGCATGGGCAAGCAGGAGTGCGAAGAAATCCATCTGGCGAGCCTGGAAATCCTGCAGCGTGTGGGGGTCGACGTCCATGATGAGAGGGCGCGGGAGATTCTGGCAAAAGGCGGTGCCAAGGCGGATGGCCTGCGGGTGCGCCTGCCCGAGCACATGGTGACCCGGGCGCTCTCTACCGTGCCCAAGCGCATGACCCTCTACGACCGCAACGGCAAGGTGGCGATGCGAGCGGGCGGCTACCACACCTACTTTGGCGGCGGCTCCGACTGCCTTAACGTCCTCGATCATCGCACGGGCGAGCGGCGCAAGCCGGTGCTGAAGGATGTGGTCGAAGCGTCGATCCTGATGGACGCCCTGCCGGAGATCGATTTCGTGATGTCGGCCTTCCTGCCCGAGGATGTGGACCAGCGCATCTACGACCGCTACCAGATGGAGGCGATGCTCAACAACACCACCAAACCGATCGTCTTTGTGACCCCCGATTTCGAGGGCTGCAAGGCTGCGGTGGAGATGTGTGAAGCGGTGGCGGGCGGGGCCGAGGCGTTCCAGCGCAAGCCCTTCGCCACCTGCTACATCAACGTCACCTCGGGGCTGGTGGCCAATGGCGAGGCGCTGCAAAAGTGCATCTACCTGGCCGAGAAGGGGTTGCCCCTCCTCTGGATCCCCCTCAATGCGGGCGGCGTCAACTCGCCGGCGACGACGGCGGGCTGTATGGCCTCGATGAACGCGGGCGTCCTGCTCGGCATCGTTCTGGCGCAACTGGTGAACGAGGGGGTGCCGGTGGCGGTGCCAGGCTGGAACGGCGGCCCTTACAACCTGCAGACGATGGTGGGCAACTACGTTCTGGCCGACGAGCAGGGGGTGCCCACCTCGATGGGGCGCTACTACGACCTGCCCGTCTTCGGACTGGGAGGCTCCACCGATTCCAAGGTCATGGACCAGCAGTGCGGCATGGAGGCCACGATTAGCCTCCTCACTGCCCTGCTCCATGGCGCCAACATCGTGCATGACATCGGGTTCATGGACGCGGGGCTGCAGGGTTCGCTGGCACTCATCGCCATCTGCAACGATACCCTGGGCTTCATCCGCGCCATGACCAAGGGCGTCGCGGTCAACGACGAGACCCTGGCCCTCGATGTGATTGAAGAGCTGGGGCCCACCGGCAACTATCTGGGCCACGACCACACCCTGCGCCACTTCAGGGAGCCCTACTACTCCAAGCTGGCCGATAAGAACCCCTACGCCGTCTGGGTGAAGCGAGGTGCCACCACGATGGAGGCACGGGCGGCCAGGCTGGTCGATGAGATCCTGGCGAACCACCGGCCGGAGCCTCTGCCCGCTGACGTGCAGCGCGACATCAAGAGGATCGTTGAGCGGGAGCAAGCCTGGATCGATCGCCGCGGCTAGTGCCTGCGGCGCACAGTAACCCTGGATATCCAGGGTTCCCTTCAGAGAGGAGCCCTTGGCCAGATACATTGTCCGTCGCTTGTTCACGATGCTCCTCACGATGCTCCTGGTCTCCATCGTGGTGTTTGGCATCGCTGAGGTGGCCCCGGGGAACGTGGCGCGCAACATCCTCGGCGCCTATGCCACGCCCGAGCAGGAAGAGTCGATGGAGAAGCAACTCGGGCTGCATCGTCCTGTGGTGACCCGCTACGTCTCCTGGCTCCTGGGGTCCGACTGGCAGGCGCGAGGCCTGGTGGGGTTGCCCCTGAAAGAGATCATCGTCTCCCAGGGCACCGTCGAGCGCTACCATCAGTGGTGGGCGCAGGACCCGCAGGGGAACCTGGCCCAGTGGACCATGGAGGGCGACCACCTGGTCAAGCTGGTGCGTCAGGCCGACGGGAGTGTGGTGAAGGTGCCCGATGATGGCTCGTGGCACACCGGGCCCGACGGCAGCCGCTACTTCTGGGGCGTGGACACGGCCAACCATGCTGCGCTATGGGTGCAGGGCCAGGGCCAGCTCGAGTACCGCCTGGAGTATTCGGGCTGGATCCAGTCGAGCGATGCGCCGGTGGACTATATCCCGCTCTCGAAGGGGCTGTTGCGCGGCGACACCGGCATCTCGCTGCAGTACAAGCGGCCGGTCAGTGAGGTCATTGGCCGGCGCATCGCCAACTCGGCCGTCTTGGCCCTGCTGGCCTTTGTGGTGGCGATGCCGCTGGGTGTGCTCCTGGGCCTGGTCGCGGGGCTCAACGAGGGGAGGAGGCTCGACCGGATCATCTCCCTGGGCGGGCTCATCACCACCGCCTCGCCCGACTTTGCCACCGGCATCCTCCTGATCATGGTCTTTAGCCTGGTCCTGAAGTGGCTGCCTGGTGCCACGGTGTTCACCACCGCCACCTCGCCGATCTTTGAGCCGCAGAAGCTGATCCTGCCGGTGCTGACAGCGAGCCTGGTGGAGATCGGCTATATCCTGCGCATCACCCGCGCCAGTGTCGTAGAGGTGATGAATTCGGGCTATGTGCGCACGGCCATCCTCAAAGGTATCCCCTACCATCAGGTTGTGCTGCGCCATGTGCTGCGCAACTCGCTGATGGCCCCTGTGACGGTGATCATGCTGCATGTGAACTGGCTGATCGGCGGGCTGGTGGTGGTAGAGTCGGTCTTCGGCTACCCGGGCCTGGGCACCTTTGTGCTCAACGCGGCCCTCTACAAGGATGTGTACGCCATCGAGGCCGGGGCGATGGTGCTGATCGTCCTCGCAGTGGGCACGCAGCTCATCGCCGATATCCTGTATTCGTACCTCAACCCGCGCATCCGTTACTCGTAGGAGGAAGCTGGTGGAAGGCACAGTGCCCCGGTTGACTGCGCGCCGACGGCAATGGCAGCAGATGAGAGAAGGCCTGTCGGTCATCTTTGCCTCCAGGGTAGCAAAGGTGGGGCTGGCGCTGGTCCTCTTCTGGGCGCTGATCGCTATCCTGGCCCCTCTCGTCACCCGCTATGACCCCCTGTACCAGGACTATCGGCACCTCGACATGCCGCCTTCGGCGCAGCACATCCTGGGCACCGATCACCTGGGGCGCGACGTGTGGGCGCGCGTGGCCTATGGGGCACGCACCATCCTGACCCTGGGGCCGATCTCGGTGCTGGCGGCGTTCGTCCTGGGCATCGCTTTGGGCCTGCCTGCCGGCTACTATGGCGGTTGGCTCGATGAGGCCGTGATGCGCGTGCTCGATGCGCTGATGGCCTTTCCCACGATCCTTCTCTACATGATCATCATCTCGGCTGTGGGGGCGTCGGCCGTGAATGTGGTGATCGCCATCGCCATCGGCGGCGCGCCGGGCATCGCGCGCCTGGTGCGGGCGCTTACGATGGATATCCGTACGCGCGAGTACGTGGCGGCGGCCAAGTTGCGCGGCGATAGCGACCTGCGGATCATGCTTCGCGAGATCCTGCCCAACTGCCGTGGCCCGCTGATCATCGACTTTCTGCTGCGTATGGGATACGCTGCCTTCTACATCGGCACGTTGGGCTTCCTGGGCTTGGGCCTGCGCCCGCCTACGCCCGACTGGGGCGCCATGGTGCAGGAGGGGCACAGCCGCATGACGAGCAACATCTGGCCCGTGCTCTCGGCCACGGTGGCCATCGTAACCCTGGTCATCGGCCTCAACCTGTTCGCCGATGGCGTGCGCGAAGAAAGCATGCGTTATCAGTAGAGAGGCGAGCGCTGTGGGAGAGACTCCTGTCCTGGCCGTCGAACACCTGGCCGTCACCTACCGCACCCGGAAGCGCGAGGTCCAGGCTGTGCGCGATGTGTCATTCCAGATCTCTCAGGGGCAGAACCTTGGCCTGGTGGGAGAGTCGGGCTGCGGCAAGAGCACAGTGGCCTACTCGGTGGTGAACTTTCTGGGGCCCAATGGGCGCGTCTCGGGGGGGCGGATTCTCTTCAAGGGCCAGGAGTTGCGGGGGCGCCCTGAGAGCGAGCTGCGGCGGCTGCGTGGCGCTGAGATCTCCATGGTCTACCAGGAGCCGATGTCGGCGCTGAACCCGACCATGCGCATCGAGGACCAGTTGGCCGAAGCGCTGATCGCCCACCGCGGCCTGTCGCGCGCGGAGGCGCGGCGCGAGTGCCTGGAGGCCCTCAAGCGGGTCTACATGCCCGATGTCGAGGGCGTGATGCGCCGCTACCCGCACCAGCTCTCGGGTGGGCAGCAGCAGCGCGTGCTGATCGCCATGGCCATGCTCAACAGCCCGACGCTCCTCATCATGGACGAGCCTACCACTGCCCTCGACGTGACGGTGGAAGCCGCCGTCCTCGACCTGATCGCCGAGCTGAAAGCCCAGTACCACACGGCCACCCTCTACATCAGCCACAACCTGGGCGTAGTGGCGCGCATTTCCGACCAGGTGGCGGTGATGTACGCCGGCGAGGTAGTGGAGTATGCTCCCACGGTCGAGATCTTCCAGAGGCCCGTCCACCCCTACACTGCCGGGCTGATGCGCTGCCTTCCTGATGTGGATGCGCCCAAGGGCACGCGAGAGCTTGTGCCGATCCCCGGGCAGGTGCCCCGCCCTGACCGCATCCCGCCCGGCTGCGTTTTTGCGCCGCGTTGCGAGCGGCGGTGCCCAGAGTGTGCCGAGGCGCAGCCGCAGCTCGAGGAGGTCGAACCCGGCCACTGGGTGCGCTGCCTGCGGCCGGCTGAGCTGGCGCCGGTGGTCGGGCCGGGGCGCCGGCCGGCAGATGTGCCCCTGGTGGGAGAATCCGCCGTGGTGCTCGATGCGCGCCGGCTGAAGGTCCACTACAGCCTGCCCTTCCAGACGGTGGGGGGCATCGTGGGGCTGGAGAAACGGCGCTATGTGCATGCCGTCGATGACGTGAGCCTGGCGGTGCGCCGCGGCCGCACCCTGGGCATCGTGGGGGAATCGGGCTGTGGCAAGAGCACCCTGGCCCGCGCCATCGTGGGCCTCGAACCGCTGCGCGAGGGCCGGCTCGAGTTCCTGGGCGTCGACGTCTCGCGGCCGCTACGCCGGCGAAGCCTGGCCAGCATCCGCGAGCTGCAGATGGTGTTCCAGGATCCCAATGGGGTGCTCAACCCCTCGTACTGCGTGGGCGACCAGATCGCGGCTTCGCTGCGGCGCTTCAGGGTAGTGCCGGGCGATCAGGTCTACGGCGAGGTGGTGCGGCTGCTGAACGCCGTCAAGCTCAACGAGGAGTACTACTACCGCCTGCCACGGCAGCTCAGCGGGGGTGAGAAGCAGAGGGTGGGCATTGCG
>Ga0272448_1004273_pt1 | contig 16392 bp, 16 predicted proteins | sample YNPCB0191_FD_202220 | JGI IMG/M metagenome (GOLD analysis project Ga0272448, IMG submission 202220) | Hot spring sediment microbial communities from Yellowstone National Park, WY, United States - YNP-CB-019-1 | ecosystem: Environmental > Aquatic > Thermal springs > Hot (42-90C) > Sediment...
ACATGATACGCGGTGCTGTGAACAGAAACGCTGCGGCTGTGCGAATGCTCAACGGCGTCACGAAAAAAAAGACTGTGCCGGCCGACCTGCAGCTTCAGGAAGACAACGTACAGCACCAGAAACCCCGGCACGAGAAACCCGTGGATGCTTTTCATCACCGCGTGGCCGGCGAAGGTCGGCAGGAACAGCGCAAGGCCGAGCATCCCAAACAGAACGGCCTGATAGGATTTGCTGGATTTGAAGTTGAACTGTTGTTCGCCGTGGAGCAGTCCGCCGAGCCACAACGCGCCGCCCAGCAGGCCGGTCAGCAGGATCATGATCGTCGAATACACCGTGTCCTTGACAATGTGCGGGTCGAAATCGCCATTCAGGGCGATGACGGTCATCATGATGACCTCGACGCCGGCGGCAGTGAGCGTGAGGATCACGGTGCCGTAGGGTTCGCCGAGCCGATGCGCCAGCACCTCGGCATGCCGCACCACGCTGCAGGAGGCGTTGGCGATCACCACAAACAAAACGACCAACAGGAGACCCGTCAACGGCCCCCGGAACCTGTCCGGCATGATGGACGGATTGCTCAGGATCAGTTTGGACACCAACGCAGTTCCCAGCACAATCAACATCGCCGACTCGCGCCGCGCAAACCCTACAATGGCATCCGTGGGTTTCATGGTCGTGGCACCGGTCCAAGCCGCCACCGAATCGCCCAGCGCTACACGCCGCTGAAGGCGCTGAAGCCGCCGTCAATGGCAATGATCTGGCCGGTGACGAAGCCGCTGGCCTCATCGCTCAACAGCCAGAGCAACACGCCCACAAGGTCTTCGGGTTTGCCGAAGTGACCTTGCGGCGTGTGAGCGAGGATGGTGTGACCACGTGGCGTGAGCGAACCGTCGGGCTGCGTCAACAGGGAGCGGTTCTGGTCGGTGAGGAAAAACCCGGGCGCGATGGCGTTGACGCGGACGCCGGTTTTGGAAAAGTGCACGGCGAGCCATTGGGTGAAGTTGCTGACAGCGGCTTTGGCGGCGCTGTAGGCGGGAATTTTGGTGAGCGGCTTGAAGGCATTCATCGAGGAGATGTTGATGATGTTGCCGTGTTTCTTCAGCACCATGTCCTTGCTGAAAACCTGTGTAGGCAGAAACGTGCCGAGGAAGTTGAGGTTGAAGACGAACGAGACGCCGTCAGCGGTCAGATCGTAGAACGTGGTCACGCCTTCCCTCTTTTGCGTGATATCTTCGAGCGCGAGATGCTCCTTGGAGGTGGTGCCCTTCGGGTGATTCCCTCCGGCGCCGTTGATGAGGATGTCCACGGGGCCAAAGGCAGCCCGGATCTGCTCGTGGGCGGCTTCGAGGCTGGCTTTGTCCAGCACGTTACAGGCAAAACCTTTTGCGATGCCGCCGGCGGCGGTGATCTCGTCGGCGCATTTCTGCGCGGCCTCCGTGCGAAGGTCGAGAACGGCGACTTTCGCGCCGCACTCGGCCATGGCTTTGGCCATCACGCTGCAGAGGATGCCGCCGCCGCCGGTGATGACGGCGACCTGATCTTGGAGGTCAATCTGGAACGGGATGTTCATGGATGGTTCCTTTCAGTCCAGTTTTCCGGGTTGGAGTCCGAAATAGTTTTTGGCGTTGCGGTAACAGATGTCGCGGACGAGGTTGCCGAGCAGTTTCATGTCGCGCGGCAGCTCGCCGTTGACGACGTCGCGTCCGATGAGGTTGCACAGGATGCGACGAAAATACTCGTGGCGGGGGTAGCTGACAAAGCTGCGTGAGTCGGTGAGCATGCCGACGAAGCGGCTGAGCAGGCCGAGGTTGGAGAGGGCATTGATCTGCCACTCCATGCCCTCTTTTTGGTCGAGAAACCACCAGCCGCTGCCGAACTGGATTTTGCCGGGGATGGTGCCGTCTTGGAAATTGCCCATCATCGTGGCAAAAACGTAGTTGTCGGCCGGATTGAGGTTGTAGAGGATGGTTTTGGGCAGTTTGTTGTTCTGATCGAGTTTGTCGAGGTAACTAGCCAGCGCGGCAGCTTGCGGCCAGTCGCCGATGGAATCAAAACCGGTGTCGGGACCGAGCGCGCGGAACAGGCGCGTGTTGTTGTTGCGCAGCGCGCCGAGGTGCAGTTGTTTGGTCCAACCGCGAATGGCGTCGAGTTCGCCGAAGAAAATCATGAGGAAACTGCGGAAGCGATCGGCCTCGGCACGCGGCACCTCGCGACCGGCGCGCGCCTGCTCGAAGACGCGAGCGGCTTCGGACTCGGTGCAATCGTCCGCGAAACAATGAGTCAGGCCGTGATCGGAAAGCCGGCAGCCGTTTTCATGGAAGAACTCGTGGCGGCGTTCGAGGGCGGCGAGGAAGTTGGCGAAGTTGTTGCACTCGATGCCGCTGACGGCGGCCAGTTTGTCGGTCCACGCGTTGAAGGCGGCCGGCTGGTCAACGGCCAGCGCCTTGTCGGGTCGCCATGTCGGATAGACGCGCGTCTTGAAGGCGGGATTGCGACGAATCTGGCGATGGTATTCGAGAGTGTCGGTCGGATCATCGGTGGTGCAGACGACCGTGACCCGGCTGCGGCGCATGATCTCGGCGACGGGCATCTGCGGCAGTTGAGCGTTGGCGGCGTTCCAGATTCGTTTGGCGGAGGCTTCATTGAGAAGCTCGGTGATGCCGAAATAATTTTTCAACTCCAGATGAGTCCAGTGGTAGAGCGGATTGCGGAGCAGGGCGGGAACGGTGCGGGCGAAGGCGAGGTACTTCTGGTAGTCGGAGGCGTTGCCCGTGCAGAATTTTTCCGGGACACCGTTGGAGCGCATGGCGCGCCATTTGTAGTGGTCGCCGGCGAGCCAGATTTCGTAGAGGTTGCGAAAGGTTTTGTTGGCGGCGATCTGGTCGGGCGGAAGATGACAGTGATAGTCGAAAATCGGTTCGCGGGCGGCGTAATCATGATACAGCTCACGCGCCACGTCGTTGCCGAGCAGGAAATCCTCAGTGAGGAAAGATACGGTGTTGGCTTTCTTCATGGCGGCCACAGGAATAACCGGTTGCCGCCAGCTTGTCGAGCAGTTCCTAACGTCGTCCGTAGCCCATGCCGCCGAAACCGCCGAGCGCGCCCATGCCTTCCCAGCTTTCGGGACGGTTCCAAGGGATGGTGCTGACTTCGTTTTCGTCGTGGGTCGTCGCGCAAGCGGCGGCAAGGAGCGCCACGAGGCAAACCAACCAAACCCACGCGCGGCAAGGGTTCATGGAACCTCAGAACACCGCATCAGTGAACGACCAGGTCGCCCACACGCGGGTCGGCGTGCCGCCATTCGGGGAGGACTTCGGCAACGGAGGTGTTTTCGCTGACGGAAACCACCTGCGCTTTGCAGACAAACTGTTTGTCGCGATACACCAAGAACAGGTCATCTTTGCGAACCTGTTTGTCGTGGCCGATGTCGAGGACGACGAAGTTCCAGCGATTCTCAACGGCGGCGACACGACCACGCGTATTGACCGGGGTTTTGCGGAGCAATTCATTCTCTCCCTCCAGCCGTTTCACATTGGCCAGCAGGGTTTCAATTTTGGCGCCAAGCGTTTTGTTCTCCGCCGTGAGAGCGGCAATTCGTTCTTTGAAACCGGCGATGGTCGCGATTTCGGCGGCCTGTTTTGCGATGGTTTCTTCCGCCTTCTGCAAGGCTTCCTTGGCGGAGGCCAACTCGGCAGCGAGCGGTTCGAGTTTCTTTTCGGCTTCGGCGAGGCTGGCTTTCAGTTTGTCGCGCTCGGCGGTGGTGGCTTTGAGGGTCTTCTCGGTGTTGTCCAACTTGCCCTGGGTTTTCAACAAGGTATTGGACACCACGGGCACCACGGCGAGCACTTCCTGCAGCTTGGCTTCGGTCTTGGCCGTTTGCTCCTTGGCGGCAGCCAAATCACCGGTCAGTTGAGCCTTTTCCGTCCGCAATTGGTCTCGTCCCTGACGGAGCATGTGGACACACCACAACGAGCCGATGCTGAGCAGAATGACGACAACGGAAGCGAATCTACTGATTTTCATAGTAGGCTATTGTCCTCCAACTTGGGAGCTTTTGAGCTCTTCACGGCGGCACTTTATTCAATTCCCCCCGTTTCTGTCAACTCATCCGTTGATTTTTCCGTCGAATTTTGGGTCGCCAAAATCACCGCCTTTTGTCATGCTAGCGGCGCATGAGCGATACTGCCCAACCGCTTCCCCCTCGGGCCAAACGCCTGCTGCTGATGCGGGCATGGCTGTTGATGCGGGTGGAGTGGCGTCGAGCCGTCGTGGGGTTTGCTCTGTCGCTGCTGGCCATTGGCGCCAGTCTTTATCAGCCGTGGCCGATCCAAATTGTCGTGGACTCCATTGTTTCCGACAAACTACCGCCTCCGCGCTGGTTGGCGCCGTATGGCTCGGACAAAAGCGTGGCCCTGCTGGTCGTCTGCGCGGTTTTGCTGGCGGTGTATTTTCTGCGGCACGCCCTGAACTCCTGGGGCACCATGATTCTGGTGCGGGCCGGACTGGAAATGACCCACCACCTGCGTTGTCGGCTTTACGAGCACATGCAAAAGCTCTCGCTACTGTTTCACGAACGTCATGCCGTTGGCGATTCCATCTACCGGGTCACGTGGGACACCTATTCCATTCAGACCTTGTTCAACAGCGGTGTGGTTCCCATGGTGCAGGCGGTGATCACCTTGCTCGGCATGATCATCATCATGTGGCGATTTGATCCTCTGCTGACCCTGCTGGCGTCGGCGGTTGCGCCCGGCTTGTGGCTGACCATCCAGTATTACGCCCATCGCATCGGCCAAAGCTCGCTCGAATACCACGACCGCGAAAGCAAACTCAGCACGCTGATTCAGGAAACGCTCAGCGCCATCCGCACTGTGCAGGCGTTCGTCCGCGAGGACGACGAGCGGCGGCGCTTCGAGGACGACACCGCTCGCTCGCTGCAGGCCAATCTCCGGTTGACCCGCGAGCAAGTCATGGTCGGGTTCTACGCCAACATGATCACCGCCGCGGGCACCGTGGCCATCGTCTGGATCGGGGGCGAGCGCGTGTTGAACGGGCAACTCAGCATCGGCGAATTGATCGTGTTCATCACCTACGTCGGCATGTTTTACGGCCCGATGACCACCCTGAGCGGACTGGCCACCGCCGTGCAGAGTGCGCTGGCGCCGTTTTGTCGCGTCGTCGAAATCCTCGCCGCCAACCCTGTCATTCGTGACAAACCGCGCGCACGACCCCTCATTCACTGTCGCGGTTGGGTTCGCTTCGAACACGTCAGCTTCGCCTACGAACCGGGACACTGGATTCTGAAGAATGTGGATTTCGAAGCGCGTCCCGGCGAGATGCTTGCCCTGGTTGGTCCGAGCGGTTCCGGCAAATCCACACTGCTGAGTCTGCTGTTGCGTTTCTACGACCCGCAACAGGGCCGCGTTCTGGTGGACGGCGTGGACGTGCGCGACTATCAATATCGTTCTCTGCGTCGCCAGATCAGCATCGTGCCGCAGGAACCCATTCTTTTCTCTGCCAAGATCGCCGAAAACATCGCCTACGGTCGCCCCGAAGCCACGCGGGAGCAGATCATCGAAGCCGCCCAACAGGCCGAAGCCCACGAGTTCATCACCGCTTTGCCGCAAGGATACGATACACTGATCGGCGAGCGCGGCGTCACCCTCAGCGGCGGCCAACGACAACGTCTCGCCCTGGCGCGGGCTTTCCTCAAAAACTCGCCGATCCTCATCCTCGATGAGCCAATGACCGCGTTGGACCCTGAGACGGAAGCCGCCGTTCTGCGGACGTTGCAGCGGCTGCGGCAAAACCGCACCGTATTTGTCGTTGCCCACCGGCTGTCCACCATTCGGGATGCCACGATGGTGCTAGTGCTTCAGGCCGGACAGGTAGCCGAACGCGGCACTCACGAGGAACTGCTCGCTCGGCACGGATCGTACGCGCGGTTTGTCGAACTGCAATGCGGGACGGCGAAGTGAACGCACCGGCCATTCTATTCGAGGACGATGACCTGCTGGTGGTGGACAAGCCCGCCCATCTGGTTTGTCACTCCGCCTCGCGTCCCGGCCAGATGTCGCTGGCTGTCTGGGTCCGCGAGCACGGGGTCGGCACACCGCGTTTTCTCAACCGCCTCGACCGCGAAACCAGCGGCGTCATCGTCGTCGCCAAAAACGAGCGGGCCGCCCGAAATCTTTCCAAACAAGTCCTGCGGCGCGAGCTGCAAAAGGAATACATCGCCATCTGCTGGGGTTGGTTGAAGGAACAACGCGGTGTCATTGACAAACCGATCGGCATCGCGCGAGACGGTCCGGTGTACACACGGCGGGTCGTGGACGAGGTTTCGGGCCAACCGTGCGTGACCGAATTTGAAGTGCTTTGCCGTTTGCCCCGGCGCGCTCCCGGTTCGCCAGCCTTCGCCGACGGTTCCAGTCGCGGGTTGGAGAAACCCGAAGACACCTTTTCGGTGGTGGCGTTGCGTCCGCGCACGGGGCGGGCGCATCAGTTGCGCGTGCACATGGCGTGGCTGGGGCATCCGGTGGTCGGCGACAAAGTGTACGGCCCCGATCCGCGATGGTATCTGGAGTTTATCCAACACGGGGTGACCGAGGAGATGTTGCGGTGTTTGCTGATGCCCCGGCACGCGTTGCACGCCGCCTCCGTGACGGGACGACATCCGACTCGCCCGCAGCCCATGACATGGCGCGCCGAGTTGCCGCAGGATATGAAGCGGTTCATCGAGGAACATGCGTGAGTTGTTTCAGAACGCCGGATTTCGGCGGTTGTGGGCCTCGGTGGTGACGTTGTCGCTGGGCGACGCGCTGATGCAGATGTCGCTGCTGGAGCTGTTTCATCGTTACCACTATGACGAGCGGGTGCAGACGGCGAAGCTGTTGTTTGCAGTGGCGTTGCCGGGATTGTTGTTTGGACCAGTGGCGATGGCGTATCTGGACCGCTGGCAGCGGAGAACGGTGTTGCTGGTCAGCGACGGGTTTCGAGCGTTGGTGGTGGGCGGGATTGCGGCGTGGTTGTGGCGGCTCCAGGGGCGAATGAGCGAGCCTCATTTGCTGGTGATCTATGCGTTGATTTTCCTGATCGGGACGGTGGCGGCGTTTTACCTGCCGGCGCGCGTGGCGCTTCTTCCCAATCTGGTGCCGAAGCCCCTACTGATGCGAGCCAATACGCTGTTCACATCGAGCATTGCCGTGGCTTCCATCGGCGGCCGGGCGCTGGGCGGATTTGTGGCGGAGCGGTTCGGTCCGATGACGGGTGTGTTGGCGAATACGGCAGCGTATGGGTTGAGCGTGCTGTGGTTGTCGGGAATCCGAATGTGGCCGCACGCGACCTCGCGCGATGTGGCCGGACGCGCCACGAGCGGGTGGGTGGAGTTGCGGACGGGGATGGCGTATCTGTGGCGTCACGGACTGGCGTTGCGGTTGGTTTGCGTGGCGGGCGCGTTCGCTTTCATTGGCGGATTGGTGCTGGTGGAGATGGTGGGATATGCGATGGACACGCTGGGGCTGGGAACGGGCGGCGTCGGCTACCTGATCGGCGCCGGCGGCCTCGGCGCCGCCGCGGGACTGGCCATTTGCGCCCGCAGCCCGGTGTGGGCGCGGTCGAACGGGTTGACGCCGGCGCTGTTGACGCTCGTGGGCGCCGCTCTGCTGGCGATGGGGGCAACGCAACGGGTCTGGTTGGCGGTTCCGCTGGTGATGGCGCTGGGGGCGGCGGGCGCGATGACGGCGATTCACGTGGACACAAAGTTGCAGGAACACCTGGAGGAAACACGGCGCGGCGCCGTGTTTGCAACGCGAGGAATGTTGACGTCGCTCGCAACCGTGCTGGCGTTTTGGTTGCAGTTTGGGACGGCACTGCTGACGCAGACGCCTCCGCCGGTCGTGCTGCGCGGGCTGGGCGCGGCGGCGTTGGCAGGAGGCGGGTTGGCGTTGTTGGCGACACGAGCGCGACTCAACCGAACTCGACGCTGAGCAGGCAAATGTCGTCGGGGAATTCCTCGGTAGCAGCGAACTGCCGCGTGTCGCGCAGCACTTCCTCGAACAGTTCCGCTTCGGGCCGGTGAATGTGTTGGCGGACGAGATTCTGGAGTCGTTCCCGGCCGTATTCGTCGCCGTGGGGATTGGCGATCTCGAAGACGCCGTCGGTGTACAGCAACACGGCGTCTCCGCGTTCGACGCTGTGTTGGAACGTGGTGTAGGCGGGGTTGGGGAAGAGGCCGAGCGCCGGGCCAGAAGGCTGCGGGCCGGCCATCGGGATCACGGCGTTGCGACGGCGCTGCAGATGAAACGGCGCCGGATGACCAGCGTTGGCGCAGCGCAGTTCGCCGCGAGCGGCGTCGGCCACCATGTAGAAGACGGTGGCGAAGATGGTGACGTTGGTATGTTGGAGGATGTTGACCAGTTCGCGGTTGATTTCGGCGAGCAGTCGAGCGGGATCATCGGCTTTGGGAAAAAGTTCATCCACCAGCGGACGGATCATGGCGGTGATGAGCGAGGCGCGGATGCCGTGTCCCATCACATCGCAAATGAACACGCCGGCGGACGTGTCGGTGAGGCGGAACACGTCGAAGAAATCGCCCGCAAGGTAAGCGGCCGGTTGGTAGTGATGGCGAAAGCGGAGCAGCGATTGGTCGGGCGGCGTTCCCGGCGGGAACGTGGGATAATGCTGCGGCAGGAGAGCCATTTGGACCTCGCGGGCCAGAAGGAGGTCGGCCTGGATCTGTTCGTTGTAGGCGCGCAGTTCGCGGGCGTAACGGGCGAGTTCCGCTTCGGTGCGTTTTCGTTCGATGGCGTAACGCAAGGTGCGGACAATAAGTTCGCTGTCGGCCCAGCCTTTGACGAGGTAGTCCTGCGCACCGGCGCGGAGGGCGGCGATGGCGTTTTCGTCGCTGCAGGAACCGGTGAGCACAACGATGGGCAGCTCCGGCGCCTGCTGGCGGGTGTGGATGATGGCCTCCAATCCGTGAGCATCCGGCAAAGACAGGTCCATGATCGCCACGTCCACCGGCGCAGCGCGCAAGTGCTCCAGCGCCTTGCCCAGAGAGTCGAACCAGATGAGGTCAAACGACGCGGCCCGCGCCTCGCGGAGCATCTCGGAGAGCAGACGCGCGTCGCCGGCATTGTCTTCAACCAGAAGCAGACGGATGGGCTTGTCGTTCATGGTGCCGTGCGATCGGGGAGTTTGGCGACGCGGGACCAGAAAGACTCAATGCTACGGATGACCTCGATGAATTCATCAAAGTCCATCGGCTTGGGAACGTAGCAAGTGGCGTTCAGCGAGTAAGCTTTCAGAATGTCCTCCTCTCCTTGCGAAGTGGTGAGCACGATGACGGGCAGGTGTTGGAGCGAAGGATCGGTTCGGATCTCGGCCAATACTTCGCGCCCGTCTTTTCGGGGAAGATTGAAGTCGAGAAGAATCAGGTCGGGCCGCGGCGCGTCGGCGTAGCAGCCGCGACGCTGCAAGAAGTCCATCGCCTCCTCGCCATGGCGCACGACGTGGAGGCGGATGCGGTGCTTCTGATCGCGGAGCGCTTCCTCGATGAGAAGGACATCGCCGGGGTTGTCTTCAACCAGAAGGATTTGCAGGGGATTGGGAATGGACGTGTTCATGATGGGTTCTTTGCGGAAATGGGCAGGCTGAACGAAAACGTGGAACCGACACCGGGGGCGGACTCCACCCAGATGCGCCCGCCGTGGCATTCGACAATTTTCTTGCACAGCGCCAGCCCGATGCCGGTGCCAGGGTATTCTTCGCGGGTGTGGAGTTTTTGGAAGAGGGCAAAGAGGCGCTGAAAATGTTTCGGATCAATTCCGATACCGTTGTCGCCGACGGAGAAAACCCACTCCGTCGGGTTGCGGGTTGCGCGGATCTGAATGCGCGGCGGTGTGTCGGGTCGCCGGAACTTGATGGCGTTGGCGATAAGGTTCTGAAAAAGCTGGGTCAACTGCGTGGCATCTCCCAGCACCGACGGTAACACGCCCTCGATCGTAATGACCGCCTGGTTTTCCCGGATGGCGACATCGAGGTGCTGGAGCACGGTCTGGACGATTTGGTTGCAGTCCACGGTGGAGAACGGTTTGTGCTGCGAGCCAATCCGCGCGTATTGAAGCAGGTCCTGAATGAGTTGTTCCATGCGACGAGCGCCGTCCACAGCGAAACCGATGAACCGGAGCGCGTCGGCGTCCAGTTTGTCGTGGTAACGGTGTTCCAGCAGTTGGAGAAAGCCGGTGACCATGCGAAGGGGTTCCCGCAGGTCGTGGCTGGCGATGTAGGCGAATTGTTCGAGCTCTTCGTTGGAACGGGCCAGCGCGGCGGCCAATTGCTCCAGCTCGGCCGTGCGATCGGCAACCAGTTCCTCCAGGTGATCGCGGTGACGGCGGAGGTCTTCCTCGATTTCGCGTTGTTTGAGCAGTCGCCACATCCCCTGCATCAGAAGCGTCAGTTGCCGCACATCCGACTCGTCGTAAGGCGTTGGTTTGTTGCCGACGCCGGCGACGGCGACGATGCGGTCGCCGTCAAAAATCGGAGCGTTCATGTGGCGCAGCACGGTGACATGGCCTTTCGGGTAGCCTTTCTTCAACGGATTGGGCGCGGCGTAGTCGTTGGTGATCACCGCCTTGCGCTGACGGACCGCTTCGCCCAACAGTCCGATAGAGGCGATCGGGTAGATCCGAGGTTTTTCTTCCATCGCGCACTCCGCCATGGCCTGTTTCGACCAGGAGTGCATCGTCAGGACGGTTTCATCCTTGTTCATAAACGCCAGATAACCGATCTGGCTGCCCGTCAGGGAAACCGCCGTTTCCAGCGCGAAATCAGTAAGCTGTTTCTGCGTCGCGCCGCTCATCTGATTCAACTGAACCAGCGCCTCCAGACGCTCCTCGTCCAGCCGCAATGCCGCCAGCGCCTTGTCGCGTTCCTCCGCCTGCCGCCGCAGCGCCTCGGCCATCTCGTCAAACGAGCGCGCCAGTTCCCCGATCTCATTGTCCGCCAGTTTCCCGATTTTGTGATCCAGATGTCCGCTGGCCAACCGTTCGGCGCCACGACGCAGATGCACAATGGGCTGAGTGATGCTGCGCCGAATCAACCACGCGGTCACGCCCACTCCCGCCGCCGTCAGCGCGATCAACAGGGTCGTCAACCCAAAAGCGCGCTGCCGGGCGCTAACCTGCGCGCGGGCGCAGGAGTGCGACAGCGACGCAGCCAGCGTCGTCAACGACTGGGACTCGGCGAGAAGACGTCCCACCAGTCGTTCCTTCAGTTTGGCGGAGGTGGCCGTGGCCGAAGTCGCCCCGTCCTCTACCCGCAGCAGCTCGGCAAAGATGTGGTTGAGTTCTTCCAGGGTCGCGCGCGCCTGAACCAGCGCGACCCGATCGGCAGCCGCTGGAAACTCCACCGTTCCCAGCAGCCGAACCAGCGTGTCGTGTCGCCGTTGCCACTGTTGTTTTGTGCGGGCGGAAGAGTTTTGAAGATGCTCGTAGGCGAGAATGTTCAGTTCCCCGGCACCGCGTGTGACCTGATCCATGATGTTTTCGCGTTGCGCCTCCTGATCGAGGACCCGGCTCGACCACGCCAGCACCGCGCCCACGACCGCCAGCAACACCAACGGCAACAGCAGGACCAGATAGAGGCGGGTGGCGATTTTCATGGCTCAGTGAATCACGGTGATTGCTTCGGGTTGAACCGCCTTCAAGGGTTGAAGGTCGAGCAGCTCCAGATAATTCGGCACCGCCGATGCCCTGACCAGACCGGCGCCCAGCATCCAACGGGCCTCATCCTCCAACTGCGATAACAACGCTTGATCCAGCGAAACCTTCAAACGAAGATGCGCCCAGTCTCGCGCCAGCCTCGACGGCTCGACGTTCAGGCGGCGCGCCACGCGCGCCTGCGCTTTCGCCGGCCGCTCCAGCGCGAACCGCTCGGCTCGCAACAAACCGCGAATCAACCGCCGGGCCGCCTCCGGCCGGGAGCGCAGAAACGCCTTGCGGGCCACCAAGTGTTGTGTCCGCGTGTAGATGTCCGTCTGCTCCAGCACCACGACATCGTCGCCGACCTGTTCCAGCGCCTGACTGGTATAAGGTTCCCGAATGCAGAGAGCGTCCACCTCCCCGCGTCGCAGCGGCCCCACCACATCATCGCTGTTCAGGAACGACAGCACCACATCCTGCTCCGACATCTGTTGTTGCAGCAGCATCAGATGCAAAAGAAAATGCATCGCCGTATTCTGCAACGTGGCCACCCGTTTGCCGCGCAAATCGGCCAGCGACGAGATTCCCGCGCTTTTGCGCGCCACAAGGACGTGCCCGCGTTTGCTGGCGGCGACCGTGGCGATCACCGCGAAATCGCTCGAACGAAAACCGGCCGCAACCACCGGCACCTCCGAGCAGGTGATCACATCCTCTTTCTCCCCCAGCATGGCCGACATCGCAAACTCCCCCGATGCATACTCCCTGACCCTCATCTCCAAACCTTCGGCGGCAAAATGCCCTTCCTCCAGTGCAATGATCGGCAACGCGCTCATCACGACCTCCGACAACCCCAGCCGCACCGCTTCGGGTGCCAACCGCGAGGACGAAGGACCGCACCCCAGGGCCGCCAGCCACAGGAATCCGACCAGCCTTTGAAACCATCCGTTCAACGTTGACCACTCTATACCCGCTGCTTGCGGATGCCAATCACTTCTTGGAATACGGCGAGTGCAGATTGAAATAGACGCCGCACAACGGTTTTGGGCCATCGGTCTCGCTGAGAATAATGGTAACGTGGCCGTCCAGCGCGATGCCATGACGCAACCCCGCCGCCCGCGTCTCGAAAGCCTTGATCGCCTTTCCCAGCAGCGAGTGCAAACTTCTCAGAAACTCATCCGGGGTCTTCTCGATACAGACAATGTATTTCTCGTAGCGACGCAGCGCCTCGGCCAATTCCTGCTGAAAATCTTCCACCTTCAAGCTCATGCGGCCTTCTTCTAAACCATCGTTGGAGTGCGCGCAAGCTTGCACAAAGCGCGTCGAGCGGCTACAGTCGCTCGCACACACGCTGCGGAGGGGTGGCAGAGTGGTCTAATGCGCACGCCTGGAGAGCGTGTGGGGTCTAACCGGCCCTCGCGAGTTCGAATCTCGCCCCCTCCGCCAGCTTTCAGTCGTAACGACCCGCTTCCTTCGCCGCAGCAATCATCGCCACGACATTCTCCCGCGGCGTGCCCCGCTCCAGATAATCCGAGGTGGAGAAAATGTAACGGCCGCCCGGTTTACCGATGGCCACGATCTCCCGCGTTTTGGCGGCCACTTCCGCTGGTGTGGCGTGTTTGAGGAAGTCCACCTGATCAAGATTGCCCAGCAGACAAATCCGCTCCCCCAACGCGGCCTTCGCTTCCGCCAAACGATTGTCGCCGCGCGGCGGTTCGCTCACCGTCTCCCAGACGGTCATGCCCAGTTCGCGGTAATTGGCATACAGCGACCGGGCGCAACCGCAGTTGTGATACACGCTGAACTTGCCCGCCGCATGGATGGCATCCATCACCCGCTTCTCGTACGGCTGAACAAACTGGCGAAAGTATTCCGGTCCCGTGGTGGCGCCGCCGGCCATGTGCCCCTGGATACCCACGCAATCAATCGCCGTCTCTCCGAGCGCGACACAGTAGGCGCACATCGCGGCGGCCACACCGTCCATCAACGCCCGATACCGCGCCTCATCCTCGTAGGGCATGACGTACAAGTTGTCCATCCCGCAGAGGTCGGCGCAGAAGTTGAACACGCCGGCAAAACCCCACGGCGCCAGCACACCGCGCTCACCAATGATCTTGCGCCACGTCGCCGCCACCTCCCGCATCTGCCGACGATCCGCATCGCTCAACGGCGGCAGATATTTCAGAAACGCCTCGGTGTCGTCGGCGTCCTGCAACAACGTCCGCGTGACCTGAAATCGCACGCCCGTGGTGGCCGCACCGCTGTCGGGGCCGGTCTCCTCCTGTAGCAGCGTGCGCGACGGCGTGACAATTTCTAGCCGTCGGATGATCATCCCGCCGGCGCGCGATTCCCTGCGGCGCAGTTCCCAGTTGCGGTAGCTGTGTCGAAAAAAATGCGGTGTCTCCAACGCCCGGTGTTTGGCCATCAAATCGAAATCCAGTTCGTTGGCCAGCTCCGTCGCGTCAATGACCCGGTCCACCGCCGTCTTCTGCGGGTAGTAGTACGCGAGATACTCCTCCTGCACAAACGGCGCGACCGGCACACGGTCGGCGATTTCGCCGCGCAGCGTCGTCAACAATCGTTCGCGTGAAGTCATGCGCTGGTTTATAAATTCGACACTGCCGTTCGCCAACATCATAATGCGCAGGTTGTAACCTTTCGGAGGCGCCGACGGTATGAATGGTGGAAGGATGACCGACGAAGAGATTATCCAACGGGTGTTGCAAGGCGACCGGGCAGCGTACCGGCTCATCGTCGAGCAATACCAGGACGTTGTGTTCGCCTGCGCCCTTGCCGTGACCCGAAACGACGCCGATGCCAAGGACATCGCGCAAGAGGCATTCCTCCGGCTCTACCGGCACTTGGCGCAGGTGGATCCGCGCCGACCGCTGAAGCCCTATCTGATGCGGATTACGGTCAATTGCAGTCGCAACCTACTTGCAGTGCGGGAGAATTGGGAGCCGCTCGGGGAAACCCCTGCACCCAGTGCGCCGTCGGATGCCTCGGCCTCGGAACGCGCCGCGGCGGTCCGCGAACTGGTGCAACGGTTGCCGCAAACACTGCGCGAGGTATGCACGCTGTTCTATTTCGCCGGCCATTCGTGTCGGGAGATCGCGGAGATTTTGCGCATGAGCGAGCCGGCGGTGAAAGTCGCCCTGCACCGCGCTCGCAAAAAACTGCTGGCCGGCTGGAGATGCGCTTATGAATAAACCCTGCGAAAACTTTTTGGCCGCGTTGCCGGATTACCCGTGGTTGGGACCGCGCGAACGAGCGCCGCTGGACCACCACGCGGCGGAGTGCCCGCGCTGCCGCGAGCAGTGGCGCGCGGCGCAGCTCCTGGACGAATTGTTTGCCGAAGTGCGCGTGCGGGCGCCTGCCGGTCTGCCCGACGCGGTGATGTCGGCGATTGAGCCAAAGCCGCGCGTTTCGGCAGGCTGGCTGGCGGCGATGTTGGCGAGCGCGCTGGCCGTCGAGGTGGCGGTCGCCGTGGCGTTGCGGATCAACCCGGTGTCGTGGTGGGGCGCGGCAATGTCGTGGGGCGAGCAGCTCGGGCGCGAATGGTTCGCGCCGCTGATGGCCGCATGGGATTGGGTGCCATCGTTCGACGCGACCCTGTGGGGCGGCGCGCTGGCGGTGGTGGCGGCGTTCAGTTGGTTCACACTCAATCATTGGAGGACGGAACATGCATAATCCGGACTTGTCGAATCTGGTCGCGGTGTTGGTGCTGGGGCTGAGCATGGGCGTTGGCTCACTGGCGGCAGCGTTGCTGTTTTGCGTGTTGCGCCCGCAGTCGGTGCGGCGGGGCAGCGAAACGGTGCGGACCTCGCCGGGCCGCTGTTGGCTGGTCGGACTGCTGACGACGCTGGTGTGCACGGGCGGATTTGTCCTGTGCAAAGCCATGCATCGTTTCGGCGCGCTGCCGGGCGTGGCACTGGCGTTGGCATTGGCCTACGGGATGTTGAGCGGCTGGGCGATGGTGGCGCACTGCGTCGGCGAGCGCGTCCAGACGGCGTTGATGGCAAAGAGCCTCGGCTCCGACGCGATGGCGGTGATCTATGGCGCGGTGCCATTGCTGGCGGTCGGATTTCTGCCCGTCGTGGGTCAGTTCATCCAGTTGGTCGCCGGGTTGGTTGGACTCGGCGCGGCAGTCAGCACGTGGTTGGTGAAGTCGAAACCGCCAGCGGTTCAAACCTAACTGCCACAACAAGCCGAGCCCAGCGAGACGACAAGGGTGAGGGCGACCAACCGGAACACGTTCCGGCGACCAGACGACGAAGTTCTTGTCGGTTGCTGTGTTCTGACCGTGTCCTCATACTTCCCTTGGCGATAGCGCATGGCCGTACTGGGCGATACTTGGAGCTGACCTCCCTCCCATTTTTCTGCCCCTGACTGTATAGCGTATAGACCCGACCCTAGCCGCCCTCGGTGCGTCATCACTTCATGCCAATTACCAGCGATAGCAATCGCAGAGCGATGCAACACCTTCGGAAACATCAAATTGACTGTTTCTGCCCAGTTTTCTGAGGATACTTTTCGGTTTGTCAACTGTCGAGAGCTGACCCCTCTACATCAACGCGAACTTCCCCTGCGAGTGCGAGTGAATGGCCGATGCCGGTGTTGTGCTGGCATCAAATAACACAACTTCCGAAGCGACTGCTGACACGCCGCAAATCAGACCGATGCAGATTATGAATGG
>Ga0272448_1004274_pt1 | contig 16384 bp, 11 predicted proteins | sample YNPCB0191_FD_202220 | JGI IMG/M metagenome (GOLD analysis project Ga0272448, IMG submission 202220) | Hot spring sediment microbial communities from Yellowstone National Park, WY, United States - YNP-CB-019-1 | ecosystem: Environmental > Aquatic > Thermal springs > Hot (42-90C) > Sediment...
AAAACACAATATCGAAGGCGGCGGCGACATCGAGGATTTTTTCATTGATGGCCAACACCGCAATCTCGCACCCGCCGCACGAGGCCGCCCAATACAAGGCCATCTTCGGCTTGGGTTTGCTGGCGGCGGCGCCTGGTTGGTTTGCAGAGGAGGAACTCGTGGGATTCATTGGGGGACCTCCATGGTTTCTTCATGTTCTTTGACGATCGTTTGGAGAGCGTGGAGACGCTGGCCGTTTTCTTGCCAGTTGGCGGGCCAGCGTAATGGGCCGAGCTGGCGGACCTGTTCGACCATTTGGCTGACGGCGTCGGCCAGTTGTTGGCCTTCGGCGGCCGATGCCCAGACCAGCCGAAAGCGTTCCGGCTCCAGCCCCATTTGGACCAACATGTTCCGGAGCATGTAAAAGCGGCGCATGGTCTTGTAGTTTTGTTCGATGTAGTGGCATTCGCCGGGATGACAACCGGCCACCATGACGCCGTCGGCGCCTTGAGCGAAGGCTTCCAAGACAAAGGTGGGATCGACCCGGCCGCTGCACATCACCCGAATGATCCGCATATTGGGTGGATATTTGATGCGGGAGATACCGGCCAGGTCGGCCGCTCGATAGGAACACCAGTTACAAAGGAAACCGATCAATTTGGGTTCAAAATCTTGATTGGTTGACGTACCGTTTGGTTGGTTCATCGGAACATCATCCTTTAAGGGCGTCTATCCGATTGGATGTGCGTGGTAAAAATGAGTCAAGGATTCCTTAAGAAGCGGAGACTACTTTAGAAGATGTAGAAACTTCCACCGGAGCGGGTGCGGAGGCCTCTTGGGCGTCCCAGAGCGCGCCACGGATTTCCGAAAGGATTTGGTCGTTGGTGAAATGGGCGCCGGTGATGGCGCCGGCTGGGCAGGCGGCCACGCAAGTGCCACAACCTTTGCACATGGAAGCAATGACCCGGCTGACGGCTTTTTCTTCGTCGTACTGGATGGCGTTGTACGGGCAGAGGTTATTGCAGATGCGGCAGCCGGAGCAAAGCTCTTCGTTGATGCTGGCCACCACCGGTTCGATCATGACGGTACCTTTGGTGATCATGCCCATAACGCGAGCGGCGGCGGCAGCGCCCTGGGCCACCGAAGCGGGGATGTCTTTGGGGCCTTGGCAGACACCGGCCACAAAGACGCCGTCGGTCATGGTGGCCACCGGGTCGAGCTTCGGATGGCGTTCGGTGTACCAACCGGCCATGCTGCACGAGATCCCGCATTTGATGCCCAAGTCTTTGGCGTCGGGCTGGGGCTGGAGGGCGGCCATGAGGATGACCATATCCACAGGAATCCGTCGCTGTTTGCCCAGGAGGGTGTCTTCCACCTGGACGATCAGTTTGCCCTCTTCTTCGGGCCGACGGGCGGCGTCGGTAACTTCGGCCACCCGGCCGCGCACAAAATGCATCCCTTCTTCGAGCAGACGTTGATAGAACTCTTCGTAGGCCTTTTGGTTGGTTCGCATGTCGATATAGAAGGAATAGACCTCGGCCTGGGTTTTTTCCATCACCAGATGGCCGAACTTCAAGGCGGCCATGCAACAGACGGCCGAACAGCCTTCATTGCTATTGACGTCCCGGCTGCCCACGCAGTGGATAATGGCCACACTCTTTGGTTCGGTTTTGCCATCACGGAGGACGATTTTGCCGCCGGTCGGGCCGGCCGCATTGCACATCCGTTCAAATTCCATATTGGTAAAGACATTAGCCAATCGGCCGTAGCCGTACTGCGGCAACCGTCGGCAATCGAACAGCTCCCAGCCGGTCGCAATGACGATGTTGCCGACTTCCAGTTCGATATGCTCATCCTTTTGGTCGAAGGCGATGGCGCCGGTAGGACAGAGTTTTTCACAGGCTCGGCATTTTTGCCGCTCGAACCAGATACAGGAACTGGTGTCGATGACGGGGATCCTGGGTACCGCCTGGGGAAATGGGGTATAGATGGCTTTTCGATAGCCCAGGCCGGACTCGAAATCGTGGTCGATGACTTTGCGGGGGCATTTTTCGACGCAGATACCGCAGCCGGTGCATTTGGCTTCATCCACGTAGCGGGCTTTTTTGTGGATTTTCACTTTGAAATGGCCGACCGAGCCGCTGACCTCTTCGATCTCCGAATAGGTGAACATAGTAACATTCTGGTGCTGGCCGACTTCAGACATCTTCGGCGTCAGGATGCAGGCGGAGCAGTCGAGCGTGGGGAAGGTTTTGTCAAACTGAGCCATATGGCCGCCGATCGACGGGCGCCGTTCGACCAAATAAACCGGGTAGCCTGCGTCGGCCAGTTCCAGAGTGGCTTGCAGACCGGCGATGCCGCCGCCAACGACCAAAGTGGCCGGATTGACTTGCACATACATCGCTTCGAGCGGCTGTTGCTTTTTGACCCGCTCGACCGCGGCGGCGACCATGGCCTTGGCTTTGACGGTGGCCTTAGCCCGATCGGTGCTCACCCAGGAACAGTGTTCCCGGATGTTGGTCAGTTGGCAGAGATAGGGATTCAGATTCGCATTTTGACAGGCTCGGCGGAAGGTTTTTTCGTGCAGATGGGGCGAACAGGCCGCCACCACCACCCGGGTCAGACCATGCTTTTTGATGTCCTCTTGAATCATGGCCTGTCCGAGGGAGGAACACATGAACTTATAATCCCTGGCCACCACGACATCTTGAAGGTTCTGCCCGGCCCAACGGGCCACCTCCTCCACATCCACCATGCCTGCGATGTTACTGCCGCAATGACAAACATAAACGCCGACTTTTTCGGCCATGTCAGTCCTCCGATGAAGGAATTCAAGCCCTGCCGAAGCCCCCTTCGATCAAACGGATTCCGAAGAGGATTCGACAGAGAAATGTTTCATGGTTCGGGTTGGATATTTCCTCAAGGAATCGTAGGGTTCACCGATGCAGGGTGTCCAGAACCGGAGATACCAGCCGAGGGTTGCCGACCCTTAGGTTAACTCTGGGCGGCGGGTTGGGCCTGGAGTTTGGCTTCCAGTACCGGACGGGCCGCCACAATCTCCTTGCCAAAGCCCAATCGCTGCATATCCAATCCCAGGGCCAAACCAACCACCTGGGTGAAATACACAATCGGAATTTTAAACTGGGTGCTGAAGTAACTGTTGACCCGACTTTGATAGGCGTCGAGGTTCAGTTGGCACATCGGACACATGCAGGCGATCAGGTCGGCCTTGTATTCTTCGGCGCTATACAGGAGCCGACGGATCAGTTCAAACGCCTGCGGTTCGCTGATCTGGGTCATATGGCCGCCGCAACAATGTGCTTTGACCGGATAGTCGATCACCTCCGCCCCGACCCAACTTAAAAGTTCGTCCATTTTCATGGGATATTCGGGGTTATCGACTTCTTTGAACGGTCGAACCCACTGGCAGCCGTAATACGGGGCCACGCGCAAGCCGGTCAGCGGCCGAACCACCTTCTGCTGAATACGCTGTTCGCCCACATCCGTATGGAGAACGTCCAGAAAATGGCGGACCCGGACTCGGCCGGGATTGTAGTGCAATCCGCCGGCAGCAAGGGCCTCGTTGATCTTTCCGCCCATTTTGGGGTCCTCGGCCATCAACCGATCCACCTTCGCCAGATTCAAATAACAGGCCGCACATGGGGCCACCACCTGGTCCAACTGCGGATCGACCAAGGCGAGGTTCCGAGCGACCACCGCACAGGCGGTCAGTTCATCTTGGGAAAAATACTCGGTCGCGCCGCAGCAATTCCAGTCGTCGATTTCGGGCAGTTCCAGACCGAACACCTCGGCGACAGCCCGAACGGACCAGTCATAGGCGGCGGCGTTACATTCCAGGGAGCAACCGGGGTAATAAGCGTATTTCACAGGGCGCCTCCAAGTTCACGGGCTTTACGGATGATGGCTTGCAGTTGATCGATGCGTTTGATTTTGGTGGGGGTTAAGGCCATCCGGCCTCGGGTGAACATCGACAGGCCCAGAGGCCCCATCTTCAACATGGCCCAGGGTTTATTGAACAGGTAGAATCGGCTGGCCAGGCCGAGCTCGAAACTTCGGCCATAGCGGTCCAATAGATCGGTAAACGTTTTGGCCAGGGCAGGGGCGTCGCTCTGGCGGGCCAGACCGTCCCGGATGGCCAATCGCTTTAACGTGTACATAATGTCCGTAATCGGGATTTTCTGCGGGCAGCGAGTCGTACAGAAATAGCAGGACACACAGACCCACATCGTATTGGAGGTCAGCACGGCCTCCCGCTGATTGGCTTGGATCATGGCAAAGATGGTCCGCGGCGTGTATTGCATGTCGGCGCCGTTGGGGCAGGAGCCGCCGCAGGTGCCGCACTGCAAACAGTGCAAAAGCCGTTCACCGTCCGGCGTCTGCCCGATCACCTCATGCAAAAACGCGGACCCTCGCTGCAAATGAGTTGGCGCAATCATGGTGGACCTCGAAACTCTTTTGAAAGATTTTGAAAATGAAAATGGATTTTACCGAGGGGTTTTACCTCAGCCAGGAATGAAGGGACCTTCAATGACTCCTCCTAGGTTCATGGAGCGGTCCGTGGCAACGGGGAGCAGTGACTATCCGCTCCGCTTCGGCACCGCCCCCCAGCTTCTGGTTTTCGGAAAGCTTTCTCATTTCCAGATTCGCAAAGCCCTTCGGAGAAAGGCTCTCTGGAGAAAGTCTGCTTTTCTCTTTCCCCCTTTTTCTTCTCCGGGGAAGATTCTCGTAGGAATTATTTAGAGAATCTAACTAAAAGGAAAGGGGAGAGAGGGGTTTTTTCAATTTTGACATACGAAAACCAAACAAGTCGCACTGATTCCCTTCTGGAAAGGAAAACGTAAAAAAGACATTTTAATCGGTGAGTCGGTTTTTTCCAAGAGTAGGGAAAACAAGAAAAGAAATCTTGGAAAACATACTAGGGGGATCAAAAATCCTGCCGGAGAAAGCCTCCGACAATTTTTCCTGGGGGAGACATCCCTTCTGCGAAGCGGCATAAAGAAAAACTTTTGGGCGGAGAGCGGAAGAGACCGTAAAGGCTTCGAAGTCTAAAATCCGGACTGAAGAGGGAGAAAACTCCAAAAGGTGACGGAACTTTTGATTTTACAAAAAGTTAGGAAAATTATTTCTTTACAAGATACACCTAGAGGAGAGACGTATATTTCGGCGATTCCCTCTAAAGAGTCATTTTATGCCCTCTGAAAGAATTGTTGAGGAGCCACACTCTGATCCTCCTGGTGTCCCGAAACCGTCATCCTTGGCTCACCTAGGCCTCTGGTAGGCCAGCTTAGGAGGTACCAGTACCCTGCTGGGAGCGGGTTAGGCCGACCAAGGGGGTTGATTGTGAAGGGGGGTTTTTCGAGAATGGCGGAGGCGGACTCATCGCCGGTGGGGAGAGTTGGACCAGAACCTTTCTTCGGCGTCCAGGCCCATCCCACCAGAAACACAGTCCCAGCAGAAGAGTTTCGGATGGCTTGGGCAACCGAAGAGTCTTCCCCCAGCCATCGGAAAGGGTTTTCCCACAGCGGCCCCTAAAGTCGAAGAGGTAGTTGGGGCGGGTACGCCAAGGGTAATACATCGTAATCCCCCGCCTGCACGAATCAATTCGCTGACATCCACGCCTACCACTTTCCAGCCCGGAAGAATCCGACGGTACATCTCCAATGCCTTGGCGGTCCCTTCCGAATCGACCGTAGGATAAATCGGCACCAGCAAAAGCCGATTGGCAAAAACCACATTCGTATAGGTCCGCCATATCTCATCTGGGTGCGGAGGCATGGGAATACGGATCACCCGCAGCGGTTCGCCCCCGCTTCGACAATCGGCCAGCAGGGCCGCATTCCGGTCCAAAACTGCCGCATTTTCCGAGTCTTCTTTCGGATCGTATTGGCCCACCACCACGGTATCCGGCGCGGTAAAGCATGCAAACATATCCACATGTCCGGTGGGTTCTCCGGCCAAAGGTTCCAGGACCACCAGCGAATCGACCCCCAGGCATTGGGAAAGTAAATGCCGGAAGGAGGCTTCCGAAGCCGATGGACCACCGTGTCGAAGGACTGCTTGGGTGGTGGTTAGCCCAAGCCCCCGTCCATTGGTTAGTAAATTGCCCCCCTCAAGGACCATCGGCAAGGGGAATACGGAGGCCCCGAATAAGGCGGCTAACCGGGCCGGTACCGCATCGTCCAGCCGACGCCGCGGGTCCGGATATTCCGCATCATACGCCCCAGGATGAGCGTCCGGAAATCGGAAAAACAATGGCCCATAGTCCCGAATCCAAAGCGTATTATGGGGGATTTCCACGAATCGGATTGCCCGCCGGCGGAAATCTTTTCGACCGGCCAGCAGCTTTTCCACGGTTTCCCGTTGCCGGGCATCGTTGACCAACCCCACCAGGGTCGTGTGTCCTTGAAGAAGCTCCACCATCTGCAAGAAAACCTGAGGATACCGTTGAGCCAGTAAACCCGCCGGCAATACGAGGGCTTCCATCGGTTCAAACTCGGCCGGGAGACGGACCGCTGAGGAAACTACGTTCTGTTTGGGGGAAAGGTATGACAAGAAGGAAGGGGCTAAATCCTTTGGGGACTCGGTATCCTGAGAGTCGGGTGAAAAGGCTTCTTCTAATAATGTCCAAGGAGAATGGCTTGAACCCCCAGCCCAGACGGGATTTACCCCCCATCCTAGGGAACCCAACATCCATAGTCCCCCCCACCATAATAGGCCAATTCCCCCTAGAGTGAGCCGTTCGGTCCCCAGGCTCTGGCCCCTGAACGGTTTTGCCTCTCTGTGCCGTACCCCCATCACTCCATACCTTTCTATGAGTTTCCCTAGGAGAACGGATAGACCTTTGCAACATTTTCCGAGCGCCCAGCGACCTCGGCCAGGTTTCCCAGGCCGTAACATTTTAGCCAAATGGAGGGGTACGCTTGTCGTGCCCGTTGAGCGACGCTCCAAGGCAGGTCCCTCCCAGGGTGTCGGAGCGGACAACCAGGTCCCTCCAAGGGGATGTTCATTCGGCCAACGTGTTACCCCAGGCCCTCATGGGGCTTATTTTACCCAAAAATCCCCTAGGCTGAACAGCCTTTTCTCCAGGCCGCCATGATCATATCTTGGCTGGTTGCGGAATGATAGGGTTGGCTTTGGTAGCCGCCGTAGAAAACCACTCGATCGGCTCCGGATTGACGGGCCATTTGCTCCAGCTCCTCGGCCGAAAACCCAAGAAATACCTCGCTTTCCGTTTGCCATCGAAGCGGTTTGGGTAAGCACCGATCCAAGGCGGCTTCCTCTTGCGAGACCGCCTCCGGAACACGTGGACCTGTTGATGTGGGGGGAAGGAATCCCCTGGAACCGAAGGGCTGATCCGACCGGCCCCCACAAAGGGGATGATCTGTCCCCCGGGAGCGGACGGGCAGAGTTGGGCTGTCCATATCGGCCGGAGGCTCTCGCCTCTGGGTTTCCAGTTCCACCAGGAGCAGATCGACAAAACCTTTCCCTGCCGCCCGATGAACGCCTTTGAGAATAAGGTAGGTTTGGCCGCTGATCCGGTCCAGGAAGCATTTTTGCCAGCAGAGGGGACCTTCCGGCAAAGCCCAGAAATTCAGCACCTGGATGAGCACCACGCCGCCTGGCCGAACCGCCCGAAACATCTGCCGGACTGCTTCGGCGGCCGTCTGTTTATCTCCGGCCAAAGCCAACGAATTGCCGATGCAAACGGCCGCGTCAAAATACCCTGGATTCGGCGTCGGATCTTGAAACGGCCGGACAGTCCACCGAAGGCCCGGCGGTTGGCCGTGCAGGGCGATGGCCCGCTGGATCATCGCCTGGCTCAGGTCGGCCCCTTCGACCTCCAGGCCCCACCGGTGGAACATGGCTGCATGATGCCCGGTTCCACAGGCCACGTCCAACACCCGTCGCACGCCGGCCTGGCCGAAAATCTCTCGAAAAAATGGCCCCTCCCGTTCCAGCCGTCGCGGCCAATCCACCATGGCTTCGTAGATTTCTGGAAGACATTCAAAAAGCGGGGTTCCCATGGGAGGGACTCCTTCGGCAGCCGGAGGGTAAGCACCACAGGGACAAGATTATCGGAAATATATCCGGCGAACAAGAGTTGGGGGCAGCCGGAGAAAGGGCTTACTTGAAAATGGGGGTCATGGAGGCTCGATACGCCCCAGCAGGTGATGGAAAAATCGGCCCCGTGCCGTTTTATTCCCGAGCGGGGTCCTCCGGGTGGTACCGGCGGTTGAACAGTTCGGGGTCGAAGGGATCGGCGGGCCGGAACTGCCCGGCCATGGGGTCGCCCCGTTTCGGTTCTGAGCGATGAGGAGGGGAAAACCGGGGCCGGATCGGGGAGGGAAAGAAGGCCGAATTGGACTGCTGGTTGGGACCCGATGGTACCAGCGGGGCAGGCGAACCGATAATCTGCTCCAGAGGGCCTTGGCCTAGTCCGAGGCCTGGAGGAGGCAGGGGGGTGCCAGGCACAGGTTGCCAAACTCCCGCCTGTTGTACCATTTGGGGAGATTCCTCTCCAGCCACCGCAGGGATAACGTCCCCCGATGAACCTTTTTGGGCCATTCCCTCTGCTGGTTCACCCTCTGGAGTCCTGGAAGGCATTTCTTTCCCAGGTTTCCTCTGTCCTCGGGGAACAACCGTGCGGTAGAGGCTTGGCAAGGGGCAGTCTTTACCCATACCCATCTCGGCAGCCGCCGAAGACGGAATCGCACCCCCTGAAGGCAACCCCCCTTTGACCAGGGCATTGTTGCCCGAACTTCCGCCGGCAACTAATAGCACCCACTGCACCAGACGCTGGTAGGCGGGAGAGTTCGGATTGCCAAACACCGGCGTCTTGGCCGACCCATGGGCCGTCAACGGTGCGGTCAAAAGCCGGCTTCGCAGCGGTTCTTTCAGGTCGATCCAGGGGAGGGTGCTGGTCAGGTTCCGTTGAGTGAGCCGACGCGTACTCGACTGCCCAGTCGGAGGTTTTAGCAACGAAAACCGGTTTTTCTCTGTGGGGCCGTGACAGCCAGAACTTGTGCAGTTATTCAGCAGGATCGGCTGAATCGACTGGGTGAACTGTTCGACCACGGCGGGTGGCAAAGAGCGAACCCAACTTTCCAGTTCCCCCGAGTCGCCTTTGAAGGGAGATTCAAGGGTCGAGGGAGGAGGCAGCAGGGGCGGTTGGCGGGCGATCTCGATCCGCCGTCGCAAAAGGGGGATCAAAGGGTGGTCCGGCTGGAGCCGGACGGCCTCGGCCAATTCCCGCTGGGCCTCTTCGACCAGCCCATGCCGGATGCACCATTGGCCCAGATTCAGATGCTCCTGCGCCGACGGCAGACGGATGTTTTGTCGTTTGAATTGGTAACCTTCTTGGAGCGTTCGGCAGGCGATTTCTACATCGGTGGCACGGATACGCACCTGCCCGTTGGGTACGGCCACATAGTAAAAATCGCCCACCCGGACGATTTTCCCCTGAAGCACCTCACCGTTGAGCAGAAGCAATACCCCCTCCTGAGGCGACGGATCAACCGGCAGCGCAGACGGGGTGGGGGCCGCCGATGGAAGGACGCTGGGCACAGGGCCGGGAATGTCCACCCCTTGGCCCAGGACTGGGATACCCCCTGCCGCCAGCCGCACCATTATTCCAACACATACCATGCGGATAACCCAGGCGATTTTCATAGCCCTTTCTACGATCTCCTATGTCTCCCGGCAGAGTGCCTCTTCGAGCAATCGGAATCTGCTTTTCAGCGGATTTGCTGGATGGATTGGATCACAATGGGCTGCACGGGTTTGAGCGGAAAATCCGGCAGGTCCTCTACTTGCGCCATGCCAATTTTGTCCAGCACATCCATCCCTTCGATCACCTGTCCGAAGGCGCAAAAGCCATATTTTTCCGGGGTTTGGTCCTGGAAATCCAACCGGGGGTTGTCGGCCAGGTTGAAGAAGAATTGGCAGGTAGCGCTGTCAGTGGCGTCGGGCCGGCGGACCATGGCGATCGTGCCGCGGGTGTTTTTCAACGCCCGATGGGCTTCATTGCGAACCGGCGGGCGAGGGGTGGGCTTTTCCTTCAAGTCCGGCGTGTAGCCGCCGCCGACCACGATGTCGCCCTTGGCCACGAGATGGAAAATTGTTCCGTTGTAAAACCCTTCCTTGGCATATTGGAGGAAATTGGCCGTGGTCAGAGGGGCCTTTTCGGCGTCTAGTTGGACGGTAATTTTGCCCAGGGAGGTGTCGATCTGAACCACGGGATGGAGGGGGTCCAAAGCCGAGGAGTCCGAAGAGGCTTGTTGGGAAGCAGCGCCGCTCCCCATGGCAGCCGGTGGGGGACTATTTTGCCCGGAGCTTGCTGAATTGCCGCTCTTGCCACAGCCGCTAACCGCCAAAATTGCCATTGCTCCCAGCACCCACAAGGTGGCCCGATGGCCCATCGTTTGCGCCGTTGCCACGGTTTTGCCTCCTGAAGGAAGAAGAGATATTCGTTGTCTTGTGTTCCCAAGTTGGACGTGTGAATCCTCCCCGTTGACTTCTTTTGGTTCAGGGGGGCAGCGGAACCCGGCCCACACTCTCCCTAAAAACCTTCCAAGAAGACAGCAGGAAAAGCGTTTATATCATCCGGGCAATGGCATTTTGTTGCAACCCCGATTTTTAACGTTTCGGTTAGACGTTGGTTCGAGAGTCGAAGAGAATGCCCACGGATACGAGAAAATGAGGTGTTTAGGAAAAATGAGTAATTCAAGAAGTTTAAGTAATCTTGCTCCCTAGATGGTTCTTTTTCTCCGTTTGGGTAAAATCAATAAAAGTTTGGCGTCTGGAAGGCTTGGAGGGCGAGCAATCTAGGTTGGTTAATACCCCCTAGGAGTCGGGAAATCCGTAATGGGCGGACGGTGGTTTAACATGGCGGTGGTGGGCTTATGGTTGGCCTCGATGAGTTGGCTGGTGGTGGAGAAAATTTTGCCGCCGCTTCGGCTCGGTCAGCCGCCTAATTACCGCAGTATCTCCGAAGCCCGGCGGAATGAAGGCCCGGTGGGTTGGCGACTGGTATGGAACCGGGAAGTGATCGGCTGGGCGTTAAGTGCGGCCAGGCTGCTGCCGCAGCAATCCACCGAAATCCGAAGCCGGGTCCATCTGGACCATCTTCCCCTGGCCGATTTAGTGCCCGAATGGTTAGCACGGGCCTTTCGGCTTCCGGAGTTTACGAATGTGCGGCTTTCTATGGACACGACCAGTGTGCTGATGATCGACCCGTTGGGTCGATTGGTCCGATTTCATAGTTCCTTGCAGGTAGGTGGCTTTCCGGAGGTGGTGCACATGGAGGGGGCCGTGGAGGAAAATGAACTTTTATTTACCATTCGATGCGGAGAATTCTGCTACGAAACCAAACTCCCCATGCCCTCCGACGCCCTGCTGGCCGACGCCCTTTCCCCCCAGACCCGATTGCCCCATTTGCGGGTAGGCCAACGGTGGACCGTGCCCACTGTCAGCCCCTTGGGCCGATGGAACCACGCCCTGGAAATCCTTCATGCCCAGGTGGAAGGCCGAGAACCGATCCTCTGGGACGGCAAAACCGTGGAAGCCTATGTGGTCCTCTTCTGGCCGGATGTAGGCGATGCAGCTTCCGAGCGGAAACCCCGCGGCAAACTCTGGGTCTTGCCCGATCCCGATGCTCGGGTTGTCCAGCAAGAGGTCCTTTTTTTCCATTCTCAGATGCGCTTTTTGCGCATGACCGATGCCGAATCCGCCCGGTTGGCTTCCACCGTCCAATTGGATGAAATGTTGGGAGAATCTCAATCAGAATCTTCTTTCCCCAAGATAACACCCAAGGCTTTTTCGGGCGCCCTTCCGGCCCCATGAGGTGATCATTTGCCCTGCTGTGCCCCGGCCCTAGGAATGGCCGCTTACCCCACCGAGAATATGACTATGTCAGCTCCTGCACCGATGATTGAATTGACCCATGTACGGCGGACCTTCGGCCAAACGGTGGCCGTCGAAGACCTCTCGCTGGCCATTCCGCCGGGCGAAATCTTCGCTTTTCTGGGACCCAACGGCGCCGGTAAAACCACGACCATCAAAATGTTGGTGGGCCTCTTGCAGCCGAGCCAAGGCTCTCTCCGAGTGGCCGGCTGGGATGTGGTCAAACATCCACAGCAAGTGGCCCAACAGATCGGCTATGTGCCGGATGAACCGTTCCTGTACGACAAGCTGACCGGCCGGGAGTTCCTGGAGTTTATCGCTCAGGTGCGGGGCATGGACCCCAAACAGGCCCAGGACCGCATCGCCTACCAGGCGGAACTGTTTCAACTGCACGGGTTCCTCGATCAACTCACCGACACCTATTCCCATGGGATGAAACAGCGGGTGGTGTTTGCCTCGGTGCTGCTGCATGATCCGCCGCTTCTGGTGGCCGATGAGCCGATGGTCGGCTTGGACCCCAAAAGTGTCCGCCTGGTCAAAGACCTGATGCGGGCACGCGCCGCTCAGGGCAAAACCGTGTTTATCTCTACCCATACGCTGACCTTGGCCGAGGAAATCGCCGACCGGATCGGCATCCTCCATCGAGGCCAACTCCTCTTTGTCGGCAGTTTGGCCCAAATGCGCCAGCAAGGCCTCATGCAGGACAAATCCCTAGAGGAGTTTTTCCTGGAATTGACTGACGGCCAGGGCCATGCCCAGCCGCCCCATGCCCCCGTAGAAAATATTCCCTTGGCGGCGAGAGAGGGGGCGTCGATCTGGGGGCTTCCGTCGGCGTCCTCCGTACCTCCGCAGGAGGACTGCTAATATGGCCATCCCTTGGGCGATCCAAGAGCCTGCGGAACCCGCAACCACAGTCCCTTTGGCCTTGCCCACACCCTCGGCCGAGGTTCGGGCCTTTGGCCAGCTCCGTTTCCGACGGTTTCGGTGGGCGATGCGCATGGGGCTGAGCGGAAGTCGGCTTCGGTTGGCCCTGATCATGGTGCTCAGCTTAGTTTTATGGGGGGTGATCTTTTGGCTATGTTGGGATGGTTTCCTCTTTCTGCGGAGTGCCGTGGCCCATACGCCCACCCATGATCAGATTGTGCATCATGTGTTCGGCATGTATCTGCTGGCCCTGATGCTGATGCTGATTATATCTTCCGGTATTCTTTTGTACGGTATGTTGTTCTGGGGGCCAGACATTCCCTTTCTGCTGACGCTGCCGGCCAGCACGGAACGGGTGTTTTTGCACAAGTTTCAGGAGGCGGTTTGGTTGAGCAGTTGGGCCTTCGTGTTGCTGAGCAGCCCAATGTTTGTCGCCTACGGGTTGGCCGCCGATTCGCCCTGGTATTACTATCTGCTGCTGGCGCCGTTTTTGGTGGCCTTTAGTTATATTCCGGCTGCCCTGGGGGCCTTGCTCTGTCTGGCCGTGGTCCGCTGGTTTCCCGGGGCCAGGATGGTTTTTTTACTTGGGGTGATTTTGGTGTTGTTAGCCGGAACCGCTTGGGTGGTTCGGGGGCTGACCGGCGCTGAGCCAGGCGATCTGCTCACCCCCCACTGGTTCCAAAGCATCCTGCAACGACTGCAATTTTCGCAACATCGGCTTTTGCCCAGTTGGTGGGTGAGCATGGGCCTTTTGGAGGCCTCGCAGCCTAGACAAGTTCCGGCTTGGCCGGTTCGGCCGCCTTGGGCGGAAAGCCTCCTGTTTTTAACCCTGACGATTTCCAACGCTCTGCTGTTTCGGCAAATCGCCGGTTGGAGCGGCCGATCCTGGTATCGGACCGCCTACAGCCGGTTGCATACCCAACACCGACGCCGCCGGCAAGGACTGCTGGCCGCTCTGGCAGGATCGGCCGTAGCCGGTCGGCTCAAACAACTGCCCTCTACGGTCATCCGAGCTGTGGACCGGTTTCTGCTCCGATTGCCGATCGGCGCCCGGCCGATTCGGCTTCTGGTGGTGAAAGATTTTCGACTCTTCCGCCGAGACCCATTGCAGTGGTCGCAGTTTTTGGTGTTTTTCGGCTTGGTCTTCTTCTATTTTTTGCACATGCGCCCGTTTTCCTACGATATTCACCATACGACCTGGGTGAATATGGTCAGCTTCTTGAACCTTTCGGTGGTGGGCCTGCTGCTCTCGACGTTTACCACACGGTTTATTTTCCCGGCCATCAGTCTGGAAGGCCGCCGGTTTTGGCTGCTGGGACTTTTGCCGCTGCGAAGGGAACAAATTTTATGGAGTAAATTTCTGTATGCGTTTGGGGGGTCGATCCTGCCCTGTTCCCTGCTGGTGCTGCTGAGCGATTGGAAGCTGGGGATTTCGCCGCTCATTGGGGCCATCCATCAACTGACAGCGGTGCTGTTGGCCCTGGGTCTTTCCGGTATTGCCGTAGGTCTGGGTGCGAAAATGCCCAATTTCCGGGAAACCTCGCCTGCCCGGATCGCAGCCGGTTTCGGCGGCACCTTGTGCTTGGTGCTGAGTGCTCTCTACATTGTGCTCATCGTGGCCCTCACGGCCCTGCCGAGCCATTTTTGGCTCGCCTTCCAGACCGGTCAAACCTTCTGGACGCCCAGGCCGTTCGGCCTTTGGGAAAAAGACATCCGCTTTTGGATGCTCGGGGGCATCGGCGCCAGCATTCTGCTGGGCCTGGCCGCTACGGCCATCCCGCTCCGCATTGGCTTCCATGCCTTCCGCCGCATGGAGTTCTAAACCTCCCGATAAGATTAAGAGAAAGTTCATAATTCCTTTAAACTATCGTTACGGATTTTTCGTTTCTTTTTCGCCTTTTTCTGGCTGGAGGAGGATTTCGAAGACGGTTCGGCTGGCGGAGTCGTCGGCTTTGCCGTAGAAGGCCCAAAGGCGTTGGCCGTCGCTTACCAGCGGCCCGACCAACGGCTTGGATTCGGCGGGCAGTTGCACCGGATATTCGCCTGCCGGGGCGCCACGGTCAGGATCAAGCCAAACCAGGAAGATTTTCGGTTGTTCCCGGTTCGGGTCGGCCGGTGGTTTTACCTTAGCGTAAACCAGACCGCCGGGCGGACCGCAAACGAGGCCTTCTTGCCGTCCCGGCGTGTCGTGCCGCCAGAGAATCCGACCGCTTTGCGGATCCAGGCCAAGGAAACCTTCGCTGCTTAGGGCCACCAGTTTTCCTCCGGTCAGTCCAGCCAGGCCCACCAGTTCGGTCACCGTACTGCGCCATCGGAGTCGGCCGGTCTCCAGATCAAGGCATTCGATGTTCCATGTGCCGGGCTGAGTGGCATAAACCCAACGGTCCTGGATAATGGGCGGGGACGGTCTTTGCACCAGCCACAGACGGGCGTCGTACATTCCTCGGCCGGGTGAAGGGACCCAGGTTTGGCGGCGAGCCCAGGCGATTCGGCCTGCCAGATCACAACAAAACACCACTCCCGCACCCACGCCGACAATCCGATCGTCCTGCAAGTTGGTCTGACACCAGACGATCGGCTCCTGCTGGCTCCGGAACTCCAGGAGGGCAAACCGCCGTGTGATCCGTCCGGTGGCCGGATCCAGTCGAAGCAAGCTGAGGATACTTTTTTGCCCTTCCACGGCCCGGACGGAAAAGACCCAGACGGCTTGGTCGGCCCAGAGGGCGTCGCTGGCGATATAATCGTCGCCGGTGGTGCTCCAGAGCAGATTCCCGCTGGTCCGATCCAACAGGACCAGTTCATGGATGCCGTCGATGGCCCGGCGGATCAGCAGATGATCTCGGACCAAAAGCGGCGGGGTGGCCTGCAGGGGCCAAGGTCGAGCCGCCGACGGCAGATGCCGCCAATGCCGCCACAGTTGCCGGGCGCCGGCCAGGTCAAAAGCTAAATGTTCACATCGACTTGTGATCACCAAGAGTGAGTCGGCCGCCAAAGCCGAAGTTTCCCGTCCCGCCCAATCCAGTTCGGCGGAGGAGACAAAATCGGGTTTTTTGCTTCCTCCTTCGGCTAGGAGGAGTTGCCGGACCGGCAAGGCGGCCAATTGCTCACGGGGCGGCGGAGGAGATCGGTTTTGGCCTTCGGCGGCTGATTCCGATTCCCAAGCCGACCGTACACGCACCAAATCCTCGATCACTTGAGGGAAATTCGGGATTGTGGTGGTCTTTTGTTCTCCTTCTGGCGGGCCGCCGGGTAGCCGGAAGGCCGGCGCAAGCGGATTTTGCGGCTGTTTGCCTTGCAGGGCCAGAGCCAGTTGCCAACGGGCCTGGAGGAGCGGTTTCTGCTGCGGATCGGCCTGTTGGAGGGCTTGGCGGTAGTGGCCGGCAGCCTCGGCAAACCGTCCGCCCGCCAACGCCCGGTCGCCCAGATATTGCCGCGCTTGCACGGCAGCCTCCGTGCCCGCCCATTGCACGGTCAACAGTTCCACCGCCTCCGCGTCGCCCGCCTGGATTGCCTGCCGAAGCCGCAGTTGCCCTCGGGCGCCAAACTCCTGCCGCATCTT
>Ga0272448_1004275_pt1 | contig 16383 bp, 12 predicted proteins | sample YNPCB0191_FD_202220 | JGI IMG/M metagenome (GOLD analysis project Ga0272448, IMG submission 202220) | Hot spring sediment microbial communities from Yellowstone National Park, WY, United States - YNP-CB-019-1 | ecosystem: Environmental > Aquatic > Thermal springs > Hot (42-90C) > Sediment...
ACAATTTTTAAAAAATATTGGGGTTAAAGAAAATGATTATAAAATTTTTAAAAGTGATGAGGACGCAGAATATGAAAAAATTTATAATATTAATACAGATGAGATAGATCTTTTAGTAGCTGCACCCCATTTGCCATCTAATGTAAAAAAAGCACAAGATTTATATAATATTAAAATAGACCAAGTTGTAATAGGGTCTTGTACTAATGGAAGATTTGAAGATTTAAAAATTGCAAATGATATTATTGCAGGAAATAAGGTAAATAAAAATTTAAGAGTTATAATTATACCTGCTACACAAAAAATTTATCTTGAAGCTTTAAAAGCTGGATTTATTGAAAATTTTATTAAAGCAGGTTGTGCTGTAAGTACACCAACTTGCGGACCTTGTCTTGGTGGACATATGGGAGTATTAGCAGAAGGTGAAGTAGCTTTATCTACCACAAATAGAAATTTTGTTGGAAGAATGGGGCACCCAAAAAGCGAAGTTTATCTTGCCGGACCTGCAGTTGCTGCTGCATCTGCTCTAACTGGCAGGATAAGTATCCCAGAAATTTAAAAAATTTTTTGTTGTATTATATATTATAATTATTTTTTATTTTTTATAAAAAATTTTAAATTTTATTATTAGATTAAATGTATCATGCTTAAAGTAAGTAGTTAAATTATTAGTTTAATATTAATTTTCATTTTTTAAATAAAAAAGGGAGGAAAATTGCATATAAATGGTAAAGTAATAAAATATGGTGATAATGTTGACACTGATGTAATTATACCTGCAAGGTATTTAAATACAACTAATGAATTAGAATTAGCTTCACATTGTTTTGAAGATTTAGATAAAGATTTTATTAATAAATCTAAAAATAGAAAGATAATAATTGCTGGGGAGAATTTTGGTTGTGGTTCTTCTAGAGAACATGCTCCTATTTCAATTAAAGCAAGTGGAATTAAGTTAATTATTGCAAAATCTTTTGCAAGAATATTTTTTAGAAATGCAATTAATATTGGACTACCAGTAATATCTAACGCAGAAGCTGCTGAGAATATAAATGATGAAGATGAGATAGATGTTGATTTAAATGAGGGGTTTATAAAAAATATTACAACTGGGAAAAGCTTTAAAACGATTCCATTACCGGATTTTATTCAGAAAATAATTGAAAAAGGTGGATATGTAAATTTTGTAAAAGCTGAAATGGAGAAAAAATAAAATGAATAAAAATAACAATATAATTATTTTACCTGGAGATGGTATAGGACCAGAAATTATAAAAGAAACAATAAAAATATTAGATTATATTTCTTCTAGGTTTAATTTAAATATAAGTTATGAATATGAAGACATTGGTGGAATTGCTATAGATAAATATGGAATTCCTATTAAAGAAGATACTTTAGAAAAGTGTAAAAATTCAAGTGCAGTTCTTTTAGGTGCAGTAGGGGGTCCTAAGTGGGATTCTACTGAGCCTGGTAAGCCTCGTCCTGAAGATGCCTTATTAAGGGTTAGGAAAGAACTGGGTCTTTTTGCTAATCTAAGGCCTGTTAAGATATATAAACCTTTAATTTCAAGTTCAACTTTAAAGAGAGAAGTAATAGAAGATGTTGATATTCTTGTTTTAAGAGAATTAACTGGAGGGATATATTTTGGTGAAAGAAAAAGAGGATTAGATGAAATAGGGGAATATGCATATGATACTGAAAAATATTATAAGTTTGAGATTGAAAGAATAGCAAAACTTGGATTTAAAATAGCTCGTTTAAGAAATAATAAAGTAACTTCTGTTGATAAAGCTAATATTCTTGAAAGCTCAAGACTTTGGAGAGAAACAGTAATTGGGGTTCATGAATCATTTAAAGATGTTCAATTAAATCATATGTATGTAGATAATGCTTCAATGCAACTCATAAGAAATCCAAAACAATTTGATGTAATTTTAACTTCAAATATGTTTGGAGATATATTAAGTGATGAAACTGCAATGATTTCAGGATCAATAGGGCTACTTCCAAGTGCTTCACTAAGAGAAGATAGTTTGGGCATGTATGAACCTATTCATGGAAGTGCCCCAGATATTGCTGGACAAGGAAAAGCTAACCCTATTGCTCAGATATTATCCTTAGCGATGTTATTAAGGTATAGTTTAAATTTAAATGATTATGCAAATATGATTGAAAAAGCAGTAAATCTTGTTCTTGAAAAAGGTTATAGAACTCAAGATATATTTTATAATGATAATAATACTTTATTAGTATCTACATCAGAAATGGGTGATTTAATTTTAAATGAAATTAAATCATTTATTTTTTAAATAAAAAATTAATAAATTTATTGAATGTACTGGAGAAAATTTATGACTGATAACAAGATATATATTTATGACACAACTCTAAGAGATGGGACACAAGGTGAAAATATATCTTTATCTGTTAGAGATAAATTACAAATAATTGAAAAATTAGATGAAACTGGCATAGATTATATAGAAGCTGGTTTTCCAGTCTCAAATCAGAAGGATGCAGAACTATTTGAATTACTAAAAAATAAAAAATTAAATTATTCTAAAATAGTTGCATTTGGAAGAACAAAATATAAAAATGTTTCAGTTGAAGATGATGAAAACATTAAGATGTTAATTAATTCTAAAGCAGATGCTGTATGTATATTTGGTAAATCTTCAACTTTTCATGTTGAAAAGGTTATTGAAACTACACTTGAAAATAATATTGAAATGATTTTCCAATCAATACAATATTTAAAAAAATATGTTAAAGAAGTTTTATTTGATGGAGAACATTTTTTTGATGGATATAAGCTTAGTAAAGAATATGCAATAAAAACATTGAAAGCTGCAGAAGAAGCTGGGGCTGATTATGTTGTATTATGTGATACAAATGGCGGTACATTACCCTTAGAAATAATAAAAATTATTCAAGATGTTAAAAAAGAGATAAAAATTCCAATTGGTGTTCATTATCATAACGATAGCGGATGTGCTGTAGCAAATTCAATAATTTCAGTAGATTATGGAGCAACAATGGTACAAGGCACAATTAATGGTTATGGAGAAAGAACAGGCAATGCTGATTTATGTCAAATAATCCCAAATCTTGAACTTAAATTAAATAAACAATGTTTAAAAAAGGGTAAATTAGTTTATTTAACAAGTTTATCAAGGTTTGTAGCTGAAATTGCAAATCAAATTCCATTTAATCATCAGCCCTTTGTTGGTAGTAGTGCATTTGCACATAAAGCTGGAATGCATGTAAGTGGAGTTAGTAAACTTTCAAGTGCTTTTGAGCATGTTCCACCTGAATCAATTGGTAATAAAAGAAGAATACTTGTAAGTGAACTTTCTGGTAAGAAGTCTATTATTATTAAGGCATTAGAATTTGGAATTGACTTAAAGGATGAACCTGAAAAAGTTATTGAGATATTAAAAAGAGTTCAGGAAATGGAGCATGAAGGTTATCAGTTTGAAGCAGCAGATGCAAGTTTTGAATTACTTGTTAAAGATGTTGCTGGATTAAAAAAAGAATATTTTACATTAGAGAGTTTTAGAGTATTAAATGAAAAAAGAGAAAATGGACAAATGTTATCTGAAGCAACTGTAAAAATTTTTATAAATAATGAAAGAATTATTGAAACCGGAGAAGGAGTTGGTCCTGTTAATGCTTTAGATGTTGCTTTAAGAAAAGCTTTAACTAGATTTTATCCTAAACTTAAAAAAATAAAATTAACTGATTTTAAAGTTAGGGTTCTAAATGAAAAGAAAGGGACTGGCGCTGTTGTTAGAGTATTAATAGAATCTACTGATGGAAAAAATAGTTGGGATACAATTGGGGTTTCAGAAAATATAATCGAGGCAAGCTGGCAAGCATTGCAAGATAGTATAATTTATGGTTTAAACCAAATAGAATAATTAAAATTAAATTACCATGGATAATAAATTAAATAATGCAATAGAGCAACTTTTGGATAACTTTAAAAATAATCAAATTTCTAAAGATGATTTTAAATTAAAAATAAAAGAATTATATTTTGAAGATATTGGATTTGCTAAAATTGATCATCATAGAAAATTAAGAAAAGGTTTTCCAGAAGTAATTTATGGCGCCAATAAAACCCCAAACCAAATAATTGAAATCACAAAAAAAATATTAAAATATACTGATACTCTTCTTATTACAAGAACAAATAAGAATGTTTTTGATTTAATAAAAAAAGAAGTACGAAATGCTTTTTTTTCAGAAGATGCAAAAATTATTTATATAAAAAATCCTGAACATGATATAAATTTAATAAAAGGAATTACAATTATATGTGCTGGAACTTCGGATATTCCTATTGCAGAAGAAGCTTATCTTACAAGTTATTTAATGGGAAACGAAGTTAAAAAAATTTATGATGTTGGAATAGCTGGAATTCATAGATTACTAAATTATAAGGATGATATATTAAATTCAAATGTTATAATTGTAGTTGCTGGAATGGAAGGTGCTTTACCAGGAATAGTTAGCTCATTAGCTGATTGCCCAGTTATAGGTGTTCCAACAAGCATAGGATATGGGGCAAGTTTTAAGGGTATCTCACCACTATTAACAATGTTAAATTCTTGTAGTCCAGGTCTTAGTGTAGTAAATATTGATAATGGTTTTGGGGCAGGCTATATTGCGTCTTTAATAAATAAAAAAATTAATTTTAAAAATTTTATTTAAAGTAATATTTTTAATTTAAATTTTAAACTTAAAATTTATTATTAAAACTTTTTAATTAATTAAAATTATTTTTTTAAAATTATTTTTTTAAAGAATTTTATACATAAAAATTATTTTAAATTACTTCATTATAACTTTAATTAATATCTTATTTTCTTTATAATTAAAATTAATAAATTATTATTTGTAAAATAATTTACAAGTTAATTTTTTTTTAATAATAAAAAAATATTTTTTAACATTATGGATGAAGAAAAAGAAGAAACAAAATTAAAAATTGGAGAACTTTTAGTAAAAAATAATTTAATTACAAAAAATCAATTACTTGAAGCTCTTGAAATTCAAAAGAAAACCAATAAAAAAATAGGTGAAATATTAATAGAAGAAGGTTATATTTCAGAACAGCAATTTAAGGAATTTTTATCAATTCAAAAAGGTTATAAGCAAGTAAATTTATCTAAAATTGCTGATGAAATTGATGTTAACGCATCTAACTTAATCTCTAAGGAATATGCATTAAAAGCAAAAATATTTCCGTTTAAATTTGAAGATGGAAAGCTTGCTATAGCTACATTAGACCCTCTTGATATATATCTAAACGATGAAATAAGAATGCTAACAGGATATGATGTAGAACCTTATATTTCAACTAAGAAAGATATTGAAGCAGCAATAAAAACCTATATGTCTGATGAATATAGCTTAAGGGAAGTTGAAGAAATTACTAAAGATTTAGATTTTTCTTTTGATGAAGAATTTGATGAAGAAGATGAAGTTCAAAAAAATCCCTTAGTAAGACTTGCTAATCAAATAATTTTAAAAGCACTTACTATGCGAGCTAGCGATATTCATATAGAGCCTAAAGAAAAAAGCTGCATGATAAGGTTTAGGATTGACGGGATATTACAAGAAGTTAAAGAAGTTCCTAAAACTGTTCAAAGGCTTCTAATATCAAGATATAAAATAATGTCAGGAATGGATATCACGGAAAATAGATTACCTCAAGATGGAAGAAGTTCTTTTAATTACCATAATAAAGTTATAGATTTAAGATTTGCTAGTTTACCGACTGTGTTTGGCGAAAATATATCTATAAGAATTTTAAATAAAGATGAAAATATTTTTGACATAAGAAATCTTGGCATAAAAGAACAAGACTTAGATATTTATTTAAAGGTTATTAAAAAACCTTATGGTTCTATTATTATAACAGGACCAACAGGTTCAGGGAAAACTTCAACTTTATATGCAAGCTTAAATTATATATCTACTCCTGAAAAAAAGATATACACCATAGAAGATCCAGTAGAATATAAATTTCCTAATATAATGCAAGTACAAGTAAACCAAAAAATAGGGATGAGTTTCGCTGCAGGACTAAGGGCTATGATGAGAAGTGATCCTGATATTATAATGTTAGGGGAAATAAGAGATTTGGAATCAGCAAGAATTGCAATTGAAGCATCAATAACTGGGCACTTAGTATTAAGTACTCTTCATACAAATGATGCACCTTCTAGTATTACAAGGTTATTTGAAATGGGCATAGAACCTTATATGATATCTTCTGCACTTAATTGTGTTGTTGCTCAAAGATTAATTAGGAAGCTTTGTCCTTACTGTAAAGAAGAATTAGATACGACAGATATAAATTTTCCTAATGAAATTAAAGATATATTAAAAAATAAAAAAATATTTAAAAAAGTTGGATGTTTAAGATGTAACCAAACAGGTTATATAGGTAGAATTGGTATCTTTTCAATTATGATTATTTCAGCAAATATTAGAAAAATGATTTTAGAAAAAGCGAGCACATATGATATTGAAAGCGTTGCTAGAAAAGAAGGAATGAGAACACTTCTTGAATCTGCCGCAGAAAAAGTTGCTGAAGGAATTACATCTCTTGAAGAAATGTATAGGGTGGTTTTTTAAAACATGAGTACCAAAAATTTTGTCCATCTTCATGTTCATAGTGAATACTCTTTACTTGATGGTGCCATACGAATACATGATTTAATAAAAAAAGCTTCTGATTATAATATGCCAGCAGTTGCTTTAACTGATCACGGTGTTATGTATGGAATTATTGAATTTTATAATGAAGCTGTAAAAGCTGGGATAAAACCATTACTTGGATGTGAAGTTTATATTGCTCCTAATGGCAGATTTGAAAAACAGGTAAATAAAAATAATGATGAAGATAATTTTTATCATTTAACTTTAATAGCTGAAAATATAAAAGGTTATAAAAATTTAATGAAGTTAGTTAGTTTAGGATTTATAGAAGGATTTTATTATAAGCCAAGAGTTGATAAAGAATTATTAAAACAATATAAAGATGGTCTTATAGCATTAAGTGGATGTATTAAAGGAGAGATACCTAATGCAATAATAAATGGGAAAAAAGATAAAGCCTTTAATATTTTAGATGAGTATATAGATATTTTTGGAAAAGATAATTTTTATCTTGAAATACAAGATTCTGGAATTCATGAACAAGATATTGTAAATAAATCATTATTAGAAATTTCACAAAAAAGAAAGATACCTTTAGTAGGTACAAATGATGTTCATTATTTAAATAAAGAAGATAGTCATTTTCATGATATATTACTTTGTATTCAAACAGGTTCAACTATTAATGAAGAAAAAAGGTTAAGATTTTCTTCCCAGGAATATTATTTTAAGAATTATAATGAAATTTATAATGCATTCAAAGATTATAATGGTGCCATTGAAAATACCATTGAAATTGCACAAAGAAGCAATTTAGAATTAAAATTTAATCTTGATTTACTCCCACCTTTTAATGTCCCAGATGGTTATACAAAAGATACTTTTTTAGAAAAACTTTGCATGGATGAAATTAAAATTAAGTATCCAAATTTGCAGAATGAAGTTATTGATAGATTAAAAAAAGAACTTGAAGTTATAAAAAAAATGGGTTTTTCAGAATATTTTTTAATAGTGTGGGATTTTGTTAAATTTGCAAAAGAAAATGGGATTAGAGTAGGACCAGGAAGAGGGAGTGCTGCTGGAAGCATAGTCTCATATTTATTAAATATTACAGAAATTGATCCTTTGAAATATGGTCTTTTATTTGAAAGATTTTTAAATGAAGCAAGAAAAAGTATGCCTGATATTGACATTGATTTTTGCTATGAAAAAAGAAACGATGTTATTAAATATGTTACAAAAAAATATGGAGAAAAAAATGTAGCTCAGTTAATTACTTTTGGTAGAATGGCTGCAAAACAAGCTATTAGAGATGCTGGAAGAGTACTTGAAGTACCTTATTCTGAAGTTGATAAAATTGCAAAAATGATTCCAAATGACTTAAATATTACTATTGAATCCTCTTTATCAAAAGTTGCTGAATTAAAAGAAATATATTTAAAAAATGAAAAAGTAAAAGAAATTATAGATACAGCAAAATGGCTTGAAGGCATGGTAAGGCAAGCTTCAATTCATGCAGCTGGAATAGTGATTTCTTCAGAAGAATTATATAACTATACCCCTATAAAAAGAGAATCTTCTGATGACATAATAACACAATATGAAATGGAGCATATTCAATCTTTAGGTTTGCTGAAAATGGATTTTTTGGGATTAAAAACTCTATCTTTAATAGATAAAACACTATTTTTAATTGAGAAAGTAAAAAATATTAAAATAGATATAAATAAAATTAATCCTGATGATAAAAAAACTTTTGAAATGCTTAGTAGGGGAGAATGTCTCGGTGTTTTTCAACTTGAGAGTTCAGGCATGAGAGACTTGGTTTTAAGAATGAAGCCAAGTAAATTTGAAGATTTAATAGCTCTTCTTGCATTATATAGACCGGGCCCTTTGCAAAGTGGAATGGTTAATGATTATATTGAAAATAAAAATAGTAAGAAAAAAATCAAATATTTGCATCCTAGTCTTGAACCTATTTTAAATAGCACTTATGGAATGATTATATATCAAGAACAAGTTATGCAAATAGCTTCAAAGTTTGCAGGATTTACCATGTCTGAAGCAGATATTTTAAGAGGAGCTATTAGTAAAAAAAAGAAAGAAGTACTTGAAGAACAAAGAATAAAATTTATTGAAGGTGCTGAAAGATTAGGTAATGATAAAAAAATTGCAGAAAAATTATTTGAACTTATAAATCATTTTGCCCAATATGGTTTTAATAAATCACATAGTGCAGCTTATGCAATGATTTCATACCAAACTGCTTTTTTAAAAGCTAATTATCCAGTGGAATTTATGGCTGCTTTATTAAGTATTAGAATGGGAAGCCAAGAAAAAGTTTCACTTTATATTAATGAATGTAAAAGAATGGGTATATCTGTATTACCTCCTGATATAAATGATAGTTTCAGTGATTTTACTGTTCATAAGGACTCAATAAGATTCGGGCTATCTGCTATTAAAAATGTCGGTAATAATGTCATTGAAGAAATTAGACTTGAAAGAAAAAAGAATGGAAAGTTTAAAGATTTTTATGATTTTTGCTTAAGAATGGATAATAATGTTTTAAATAAAAAGACAATAGAAAGTTTAATAAAAGGCGGAGCTTTTGATTCCTTAAACCATTCAAGAAAATTTTTACTTGAAAATTTTGAAAAAATTATAGAAATAGCTCAAAAAATAAAAAAGGATAAAATAGCAGGACAATTTTCTTTATTTGAATCAGCCTCTAATGACAATAATAATTCAGACTATTTAGATAAATTTTCTGAAATAAAAGAATATAAAGACGAATTTTTTCAAAAAGATTTGCTAAATTTTGAGAAAGAAATGTTAGGTTTATACATAACTAGTCATCCATTAAATGAGTATGAACAAGTTTTATTAGATTTTGTTTCTATTTCAGATTTAGCCGACAAAGATGATGGTAGTATTCAAACAATTGCAGGAATAATTACTAAAATTAAATCAATTTATACTAAGAAAAACCAAATAATGTATTATGTTAATTTTGAGGATAAATCTGGAAATTTAGAAGTTATAGTTTTTCCGAATTTAGTTGAAGAATATAAAAATATTCTTAAAGAAGATAGTATATTAAAAATTACTGGAAGATTAGACAAAAAAGAAATAAAGTTAGAAACGGGCAATGAGTCACCTGATTATCAAGAACAAATTTATAATGTTAATATTGATAAACAAACAATTAATCATGAGAAAAAAAATTTAGATAGTGATGAAGAAGAATTATTTAATTCAAACGATAAAGAAGAAATTAGAAAAAATAATTTTTCATTAAAAATTATTGCTCAAAAAATAGATTTATTGCAAAAAAATAAAGATAAAATAAAGGATAATTTTTTAAATAAAAATAAAGCTGATATTTCAAACAATATTAATTATTTAAATTACAATCAAAATAATAATCAAGCTAATGTTGAAGATGAAGAAATTAATATTAGTGATGATTACTATGATGAACATAATAATTATAAATTTGATAGGGAAGAAATTATCTTAAAAATTAAAAAGGAATTATTAAACAATGAGTTTATAGATGAACTTTATGAAATTATTTGTAAAAATAAGGGAAATACTAAAATAAATTTACAAGTTATAACTGTTGATAATAATTTTAAACTTCATGTTGAAAAAAATTTTTATTTACCAACAAATTTTAATGTAAATTTTTCAAAGAAATTCATAGATGAAATTGAAATAAAATTTGGAGGAAATGTTTTAATAGAATAAAAATAATTTTAATATTTGTTTTATATATATTTTGTTTTATATATATAAGATTATAGAATATAAAATTTTTAGATAATAAAAGTAAAATATAAAAACTTTATAAATTCCTATTGATCTTTATGAATTACCTATTAGATATTTAAAAGACACGCTAGCTTTGCCCCAGCGAGTCAAAGCTAGCTCTGATGAAGGCTAAGCTACCTCTCTTACGAGAGGAACCATGCTAGCTTAGCCTTCATAAGGTCTTTTAAATATCTAATAGGTAATGTCTAATAGGTAATATGGGTGATAGGTGATAAAATGATTTTTAAACTATAGTTAATTTTAAAGATATAAATCTATCGCAAAATTTTAAATAGTTACGTAAAAGATTATTTATTTGAATTTGTATATTTTTTTGTATATGATTTTAAAATTAAGTTTTTTAAAAAAATAATTAACAATCTTTTTAATATTTAGTTAAATTAAATAATTTAAAAATATTTAGTTATAAAAAAATGTTTATAAATAATAAAATTGAAGAAAAACTTCCTGAAGGTTTTAGAGATATTTTCCCAGTTGAGGCTGAGGAGAGAAATGTTATTAAGAATATAATAAAAGAAGAATTTGATCTTTGGGGATATGGAGAAATAAAAACTCCAGTTGTTGAGTTTACTAAAAATATTGCTATTGGTGTTGGAAAAAATTGGAAAGATAAATTAATAAGTTTTTTTGATTCAGATGGAAATCTAGTTTCATTAAGAACAGATATGACCATCCCAATCGCAAGGTTTACTGGAATGCGAATTAAAAAAAATCAGCTTCCGGTAAAATTTTATTATTTTGCTAATTCTTTTAGACAATCAAACAGACAAAAAGGATTAAAAAGAGAATACAACCAAGCTGGCTTAGAATTTATTGGCTCAGATTCATATATGTGTGATGTAGAAGTTTTAATAATTATTATAAATATTTTAAATAAAATTGTTTCAAATAATTTTTTAATTGGTTTAGGAGATGTTAATTTATCTGAAGCATTATATGATTGGCTTAATTTAAATAAAGATGATAAAGAGTTTATAAAAAGTAATTTAATACTTAAAAATTATGTTGCAATAAGAGAATATTTATATAAATTTAATAAAAACAAAGCTGAGATATTTTTAAATTTAATAAAGCCTATAAAGGATATAACAAAATTAGAAAAGATTTTGAAAGATATAAATGATGAAAAAGTTATAAATAGTTTTAATAATTTAAAAATTATTTATGGAATATTAAATGAATTGGATTTTAATAAATATTTTATATTTGATTTAGGTATTCTAAGAGACTTTGAATATTATACAGGCTTAATATTTGAGATTTATTCTTCTAATATTAATAGTATTCTTGGAAGTGGAGGAAGATACAATAAATTAATTAAAAAATTTGGTCTTGATGCACCTGCAACAGGTTTTGCATTAGATATAGACATGTTGCATAAATCAATAAAGGAATCTAATCTTTCTTTTTTTAAACCTAAATTAAAAGTTTTAATTTTTTGTGATAATGACAGTGAGGAGAATAATTTAAATTTATTAAAATTTGCAAATAAATTAAGAAAATTAGGAATAAATACTGAAATACTTTATGAAAAAAATAAAAACATATTCTTTATTGCCAAAGAAAATAAATTTAATTTTGTTGGTATAATTAATGATAATTTTGAAAAAATTGAAATAACTAATCTTGATAATAATAAAATTATTAATTTAAATTTAAACGATTCTTTAAATTATTTTAAAAATGAAGGATTTAATTAAAATAGCTATTCCAAAAGGTTATTTACTTAATAGTACAATAGAGTTATTAAAAAAAGCTGGTTATGATACTTCTTGTTTTGAAGAAGATAGTAGGAAGCTTTTTTTAAATTCTAAGATAGATAATATTAAATATATAATAACTAGGCCAATGGATGTTCCTGTTTATGTAGAAAGCGGAGCTTGTGATTTAGGTTTTGTTGGAAAAGACGTTTTACTTGAAATTGAAAGTAATGTTTTTGAATTATTAGATTTAGGTATTGGTAAATGTAGAATCATAATTGCTACAAAAAATGATTGTATCGAGAAAGTTAAAGAGCATTATGAACATTTTGGTTTAATAAAAGTTGCAACAAAGTATACCAATATAACAAAAAAATATTTTGAGAAAAAAGGGATGCAAGTTGAAATTATAAAACTTTATGGTTCAGTTGAACTAGCTCCAATTTTAGGAATTGCTGATGAAATCCTTGATATTACAGCAACTGGTAAAACTATAAAAGAAAATAATTTAGTAGAGATGGAAACAGTTGGGGAGTCCACAACCAGACTTATTGCAAATGAAGTTAGTTTTAGAGTAAAAAATGAATTAATAGAAAATTTTATTAATAAATTAAAGAAAGCAATAAATTAATTATGTCTAGAATTAGCAAAATAATAAGAAAAACAAAAGAAACAAATATTGAAGTTGAATTAAATATTGATGGTTCTGGAATTGCACAAATTAATACTCCTGCACATTTTTTTAATCACTTACTTGAAAGTTTTACTAAGCATAGTAATTTTGATTTAAAAGTGACAGCTCAAGGAGATATAGAAACTGGACTACATCATTTAATTGAAGATGTGGGCATATGCATAGGTAAAGCAATAAATGAAGCGCTATCAGATAAGAAATCAATTGAACGATATGGATTTTGCATATTACCTATGGATGAAACACAGGTTTCGGTTGCCTTAGATTTATCGGGTAGGTCATATCTTATATATGATGTAGATATAGTTTATGAAATGATTGAAAATATGGAAACAATAATTATTGAAGATTTTTTTAGAGCTTTAGTTACCAATGCTTTTATAACTTTACATATTACAAAAAATTATGGATTAAATTCTCATCATATATTAGAAGCAATATTTAAAGCATTTGCTCGAGCGATTAAAAATGCGTGTTTAATTACAAATTCAAAGTCCATACCTTCAACAAAAGGTTTACTTTAATTAACCTTTAAGTATAATCTTTACGTAAATAATAAGAAAAATATTTAAAAATATTTAAACATAAAAATTATTTAATTATAAGTTAAATTATAAGGTATTATTATGAAAAATAAATATATTGCAATTATTGATTATAATGCAGGTAATATTAAAAGTGTTGAAAATGCATTTAAAAGAGAAGGCGCAATAGTTAAGGTAACAAATGATAAAAATACCATAAGAAATTCGGCTGCGATTGTTCTTCCTGGTGTTGGAGCATTTGGAGATGCTATGAAAAATTTAATTTTTTTTAATTTAGCTGATTTATTAAAAAAAGAAATTAAAATAAAGCCATTTTTAGGTATTTGTTTAGGGCTACAATTATTATTTGAATATAGTAATGAAATAAAACAAAATGAAGGTTTAGGTATATTAAAAGGTTATGTAGATAAAATACCTGATGGAGTTAAAATTCCTCACATAGGTTGGAATCAAATAAATATTTTAAAAAAAGATAGTATTATTTTAAAAGATGTAGAAAATAATGATAATTTTTATTTTGATCATTCTTTTTATGCTATTTCTAAAGATAAATCTATAATTAGTAGTACTACAAATTATGGGACAGATTTGACAGCAAGTATTGAAGTTAACAACATATTTGCGCTTCAATTTCATCCAGAAAAAAGTAGTTTAAAAGGTTTAAATATAATAAAAAATTTTATAAATTATGTTAATAAAAATTAAAAAGCAATTATCATAGATTCATTATAAAAATATGGAAATAATACCTGCAATAGATTTAATTAATGGTGAATGTGTAAGATTATTTAAAGGTGACTATAATCAAAAAATTAAATATTTTGATGACCCTGTAGAAGTTGCAAAAAAGTGGGTTAAATATGGAGCCAATTGGCTTCATATTATAGATTTAGATGGAGCTAAAAATGGTTACCCTGTTAATTTAGATATAGTAAAAAAGATAAAAAGTAGCACTGATGTTTTAATTGAGTTTGGTGGAGGAATAAGAAATACCAATTCATTAATTAAAGCTTTGGAATTTGGAGTAGATAAAGTAATAATTGGTACAAAAGCTATAGAAGATTTAAATTCATTAAAAGAATTTTATTTAAAAGCTAAGCCAAATCAAATAATTATAAGTATTGATTTTGGTCAAAATAACATTATTTTTAAAGAAGGTTGGCTAGCAAGCTCCAATCTAAATTTAATTGAATTTGGAGAAAAAATTAAAAAATTTGGAATAGATGAGGTTATAATAACTGATATAAATAAAGATGGCACATTAGAAGGGGTTAATATATCTTTAATAAAAGAATTTTTAATTAAGACCAAGCTTAAAGTTTTTGTTGCTGGTGGAATATCTAGTATTAATGATATAAAGAAACTTATAGAAATAAAAAATTATGGCATTAATGGGATAATAATAGGTAAAGCCTTATATGAAGGAAAAATAAATTTACAAGATGCTATTAAATTAGTAAAAGAGTGAAATAAAATTAATAAAATATGATTACAAAAAGAATAATTCCTTGTTTAGATGTAAATAAGGGCAGAGTAGTTAAAGGCATTAGCTTTATAAATTTAAAAGATGCTGGTGATCCTGTTGAACTTGCTGCGTTTTATGATCAACAAGGAGCTGACGAAATTGTTTTTTTAGATATAACAGCATCTCATGAGAGAAGAAAAACTGTTATTGAACTTGCTAGTAAAGCAGCGGAAAAAGTATTTATTCCTTATACCATAGGTGGTGGAATTAATAATTGTGATGATATAAGAGAAATATTGAAAAAAGGTGCAGATAAGATATCTATAAATACTGCAGCTGTTAATAATCCTAATTTAATAAAAGAAGCTGCAAATTTATTTGGAAGTCAATGTATAGTAGTTGCAATAGATGCTAAAAAGATTTCAGATTCTTATTGGGAAGTATATACTCATGGCGGTAGAACACCTACAGGATTAAATGCTATTGAATGGGCAAAAATGGTTGAAAAATTAGGCGCAGGTGAAATTTTACTTACAAGTATGGATAAAGATGGTACAAAAGATGGCTATGATATTGAGTTAACAAAAATGGTTTCATCAAATGTTAATATCCCTGTTATAGCATCTGGAGGTGCAGGTAAGCTTGAACATTTAAGAGATGTTTTAAAATTTGGAGGTGCTGATGCAGCTCTTGTTGCATCTATTTTCCATTATGGAGAATTTACTATAAGACAAGCTAAAGAATATTTAAAAAAAGAAGGCATAAATGTAAGGTTGTAATTTTTTTTGGTTAAAAAATGCTAATTAAAGTATGTTTATTAAATTTTAATTAGGAAATTTTATATTTTTATAATTGCAATTAAATAATTTCAAAAATTAAAGTAATTTAAAAAGTAAAAAATAAGAAAGAAAAATAAAGATGAATAATAAGGAAACAAATTTTAAAAAAGAAAATAATAAAAATGAAGATATTTTAGATATTGAAGATAATAATAAAAACGAGAATGAAAAGCTAATACCTGCCATTATCCAAGATTATAAAACAGGGCAAGTACTAACTCTTGCTTTTATGAATAAAGAATCATTGTTAAAAAGCCTACAAACAGGCTTTACTTGGTTTTGGAGCCGAGAAAGAAAAAAATTATGGAATAAAGGAGAAACTTCGGGGAATAAACAAGAAATAAAAGAAATTTATTATGATTGTGATAAGGATGCATTGTTAATAAAAGTTAATCAAACTGGCGTAGCATGTCATACAGGAAATAAAACTTGTTTTTTTGAAAAGTTAAAGTTTGATAAAGATAATGAAAATTTAATAGATTTTTTAAAAAAAATTAATCTTGGTTTTGGAAATTATAGCGGTACTTATTTGAGTCATGAAGTAAATGAATATAATGAAGAAAATAAAACAAATTATAGATTTTTAGATAAACTTTATGAAGTTATAAAAGAAAGAATTAATAATAAA
>Ga0272448_1004276_pt1 | contig 16382 bp, 17 predicted proteins | sample YNPCB0191_FD_202220 | JGI IMG/M metagenome (GOLD analysis project Ga0272448, IMG submission 202220) | Hot spring sediment microbial communities from Yellowstone National Park, WY, United States - YNP-CB-019-1 | ecosystem: Environmental > Aquatic > Thermal springs > Hot (42-90C) > Sediment...
TGCATAATCTTATCTGCCCTTTCTATCTTTCCGCCAAAAACATAGCCGATACATTGATGTCCTAAACACACGCCAAGAATTGGAATTCTTTTATAAAATTCTCTTATAACATCACAACTAATTCCACTGTCTTGCGGCCTACCGGGGCCGGGTGAAATTACAATCTTCTCTATTTTCTTTTTCTTTAATTCTTCTAAAGCAATCTTATCATTTCTATAAACTAAAACTTTTGCACCTAATTCTTCTAAATATTGCACAAGATTATAAGTAAAAGAATCGTAATTATCTATTACAACTACATTCATCAGAACTTTTAATTATGTTTTTATAAAGCCTGTAAACTTGCTTATTACTAATATTTTCTATTAAATCCCAAGCGCCAAGATTATAATTAACTAAATAAAACTTATAACTCATTGTTCAGTTTGGATTTTAGAATTTTAAATTGTGTTTTAATAGTTTCATTGTTTTTCTCTCTTTATCTTCGCTCCGAGTTTAATTAATTTCTCTTCAATTCTTTCATAACCTCTATCAATATGATAAATCCTTAAAACCTCAGTTTTACCTTCTGCGCAAAGTCCGGCAATAACCAAAGCAGCTGATGCTCTTAAATCTGAAGCCATAATCTCTGCGCCATAAAGCTTTTCAACACCCTCAATAATTGCATAAGGGCCACTGCGCTGTATTTTTGCTCCCATACGATTTAATTCTGCAACATGCATAAATCTATCTGGATAGATTTTTTCTGTAATAAGTGAAATTCCTTTTGCCAAACACAAAACAACCATAAATTGAGCCTGAAGATCCGTAGGAAAACCGGGATAAGGTAAAGTAGTTATATTAAAAGGCTTCAATACACTTTTTGGTTCAACTATTATAGAATTATCTAATATTTTTATATCACAACCTATCTTTTTTGCAATCTCTATTATAGCAGTAAGATTAAAATGGTTAATTTTTTTAATTTCTAATTTAGAATTTGTAGCCAAACTTACTGCTATAAATGTTCCAGCCTCAATCCTATCCGGAATATTATCTATCTCTGCACCATTTAATTTTTTAACTCCATTAACCCTGATTAAAGGTGTACCTTCCCCTTTTATATCAGCACCCATTCTCTTTAAAAAATAAGCCAAAACCTCTATTTCAGGTTCACACGCAGCATATTCAATAATAGTTTCTCCTTCTGCTAAAACAGAAGCCATAAGAACATTTGCTGTCGCAAGAACTGAAGAACCAAAGGCACCACCTAAATATATATGCTTTCCGATTAGTTTCTTAGCATTTGCAACGCAATAACCTTTCTCAATTTTAATTTCAGCCCCAAGTTCACTAAGACCTTTTATGTGCAAATCTACAGGTCTTACACCAATAACACAACCACCCGGCAAAGAAACCTTTGCTTTTTTTCTTTTTGCTAAAAGTGGACCTAAACAACAAAAAGAAGCCCTCATTGTTCTTACTAATCTATAAGGAGCAATACAACTTTGTCTTTTTGCCGGTCTTATTAATAAAGTTTTATCTTCAAATATAACCTCTTTTCCCAAAACCTCTAAAATCTTTGCCATTGTCCTTATATCTGTTAAATCCGGGACGTTATTTATTTTGCACTCCTCATCAGTAAGAAGCGTTGCTGACATAATTGGCAAAACTGCATTTTTTGAACCACTTATCTCAACAGAGCCTGAAAGGTTTGATTTATAAATTATAAATTTATCCATAATTATTTCCTTAAAAGTAAAATCCTATCCAGTTTATTATAATCCTTTAAGAAACTAACCTTGCTGTAAAAATTTAATTCCTTTATATTCCTTATCTTTTCTTTTTGCCCAGCACCGATTTCCATCAATAGAAAACCTTTCTCTTTTAAATAATTTAAACCAAAAGAAATTATCTTTTTAATAAAATATAAACCATCCTTTCCACCACTTAAAGCTATTTTTGGTTCAACATTTAATTCTCTATTATTTTCTAAATATTCATCTTCAACATAAGGTGGATTTGAAACTATGAGATCAAAACTATTTGGCTTAAAAGATTTAAATAAATCCGCTACCACCAACTTAATATTTAATCCATATCTTGAAACATTTTTTTTGGCTACTTTTATAGCCTTAAAACTTATGTCGGAAGCTACAAAAAATCCATCTTTTAATTCATTCGCAATACTAATAATTATATTTCCACATCCACAACATAAATCTAAAATAATATTTAACTTATATTTCTTTATTATCTCTATACTCTTCTCAACCAAAAATTCGGTGCAAGGTCTCGGTATTAAGGTGTGTCTATTTACTTTAAACAAATTGCCATAGAATTCCTCGACGCCTAAAATATAAGCTAAAGGCTTTCCTTTTTTATATAATCTTTTTACCCTTTCTAATATTTTTAACTTATCTTCTGTAAGATAAAAATCATTGTTATAAAATTGATGGGAACCGTTTAGTAAAATTTTAATCAAAAAATTTATATCCCTTATACTGAAAAAATTCTTATTTATTTCTAACCATTCTTTTAAATACATAAATTCGCTTTTGTTTCGTATATCTTCTTTCTCTCTTCTTTTATCAATTTATTTATAAGTTCATCTAAATCTCCTTCAAGTATCTCTTCTAACTTATAAAGTGTAAAATTTATACGATGATCTGTCACTCTTCTTTCAGGAAAATTATATGTTCTTATCTTTTCACTCCTTTCACCTGTGCCTATCTGAACCCTTCTTAACTGAATTATCTTCTGATTCTGCTCTCTTTCCATCTTTTCTAATAATCTTATCTTTAAAACCTTCATCGCCTTTTCTTTATTTTTAATCTGTGAGCGCTCGTCTTGACAACTTACAACTATTCCTGTCGGAATATGGGTAATCCTGACTGCTGAATCAGTTCTATTTACATGTTGACCACCTTTACCCGAAGCCCTGAAAGTTTCAATTTTTAAATCTTCATTTTTTAAATCCAATTCTATCTCTTTAGGCTCAATTAAGACAGCCACTGTAACAGTAGAAGTATGTATTCTTCCGCCAGCCTCTGTTTTCGGAATACGTTGAACTCTGTGGACTCCGCTTTCAAATTTCATACGGGAGTATGCGCCTTCTCCTTTAACGGAAAAAATTATCTCCTTAAAACCACCTATATCTGTTGGATGAGAGTTTAAAACTTCAAGTTTCCATCCTTTTTTTTCAATATATTTAGAATACATCTTAAAAAGGTCTGCTGCAAATAAACCTGACTCTTCTCCTCCTGCCGCTGCCCTTATCTCAATTATAGTATCTGCGTCAGGCTCATCTTCCTGAAAAATTCTATCTTCTATCTCCTCGTCAATTGCTTTTATCTCTTTCTCTAAACTAAGAATCTCCTCTTTTGCCAATTCCTTTAATTCATCTTCACTTTGACTATTTATTATATCTTTAAGATGAACCAACTCTTTAACAAGATTCTCCTTTTTCTTCAATAAATTCAATATCTTTTCCAAAAAAGAAAACCTCTTTGTAAGTCTCTGAAACTTATCCTTATCTTTTATTATCTCTTCTTTTGACAAAGAGGCTTCTATCTCTTTATATTCTTCCTCTAACTTTCTATAATCAATTTCAATAAAATTATCTATTTTATTTTTTTCCATATTTCTTTAAAAATTTTTCAACTCTTCCCTCTGAATCTACAAATTTATGTTTTCCGGTAAAAAACGGATGACAGTTTGAGCATATATCAACGTTTATTGATTTTTTTGTTGAACGAGTATGAACTACATTTCCACAGGCACATATAATTGTAGAAAAATCATATTTTGGATGAATTTTGTCTTTCATTTTGTCCTCCTTTTCTTATTATTGTTGTTTGCCTAAAGATAATAAAAATTCTATATTATTTTTTGTTTTTGAAAGTTTCTCTATTAATAATTCTAATGCTTCTGCAGAACTTAACTCATTTAAAACCTTTCTTAACATCCAGATTCTCTGGAGTTCATCCGGATGAAAAAGAAGTTCTTCTCTTCTTGTATTTGACCTTTTTATATCAATAGCAGGATATATCCTTTTTTGAAAAATATTTCTGTCAAGGTTAATTTCCATATTGCCTGTACCTTTAAATTCTTCAAATATAACATCATCCATACGGGAACCTGTATCTATTAAAGATGTTGCAATTATAGTAAGAGATCCTCCTTCCTCTAATGCCCTTGCGGCTCCAAAAAATCTTTTAGGTTTATGTAATGCATTTGAATCAATACCTCCGGAAAGTATCCTTCCCGAATGCGGCTCAACAAGATTATACGCCCTTGCTAAACGGGTTATACTATCTAATAGTATAACAACATCTTTTTTGTGTTCAACTAATCTCTTTGCTTTTTCAAGAACCATCTCAGCTACCTGAACGTGTCTCTGGGCTGGCTCATCAAAAGTTGAACTTACAACCTCTCCTTTAACTATGTTTTTCATCTCTGTAACCTCTTCCGGCCTTTCATCTATTAATAGAACCATAAGTATAATATCAGGAAAATTCTTCATTATAGAATTTGCGATTTTTTGCAAAAGAACTGTTTTACCGCTATAAGGGGGTGCAACTATAAGACCACGTTGACCTTTCCCTATTGGACATAACAAATCCAAAATTCTTGTTGACATCTCATCCTGTGAAGTTTCTAATATTAACCTCTCTTTAGGATAAATAGGTGTAAGATTATCAAAAAGTATTCTTGTCCTTGATTTTTCCGGATCTTCAAAATTTACAGCTTCTACTTTAAGAAGCGCAAAATATTTTTCATTCTCTTTCGGTGGACGAATCTGACCGCTTACAGTGTCACCTGTTCGCAATGAGAATTTTCTAATTTGAGACGGAGAAACATATATATCATCAGGAGATGGAAGATAATTATAATTAGTAGAGCGTAAAAAACCAAAACCTTCAGGCAGTATCTCTAAAACCCCTCCACCAAACATAAGTCCCTCTTTTTCTGCCTTTGCCTGTAATATCTTAAAAATTAAATCCTGTTTTTTTGCTCCACTTATTCCATTGATATCCAGTTCTTTCGCAACCTTATTTAGCTCTGATATCTTCATATCCTTTAAAACCCCAATATCTAAACTATCCATAACTAAACCCCCTTATTTAATCTTTTCCATAAAATATCAACTTCTCTATATAATTCTCTTATTCCTCCATTATTATCTATAACAAAATCACTTTTCTTTATTTTTTCTTTTAAAGGTATGTATAGTTTAAGACGTTTTTTTATATCTTCGGTATTGAGTTTAAATCTTTTTTTTATCCTACTAACCAAAATGTTTCTTTTAACATTTACAACTATTACACCGTCAAAATATTTCTCTAATCTCTTCTCAAAAAGCAAAGGCACTTCTGCTATTGATATTTTTTTATTGCGATGTTTTTTTATCCACTCTTTTAAATCTTCTATAACAACAGGGTGAACTATTTTTTCCAATTTAACTAATTCTTTTTTGTCATTAAAAACCGAGTCTCTTAAAATTTTTCTTGAAATATTATTTTTTACTATGACAGAAGGAAAATTCTTTTTAATTTTTTTATAAATTATACTATTTTTATCAGAATAATATTTATGAACTAATTTATCTATATTAAATGTGAATGCTCCTTTTTTTTTAAGCAAATTAAGTATTGTTGTCTTACCACAGCAAAAATCTCCTGTTAAAGCAAATATCGCCATTATAAATTAAAGAGAATTATATAACTTTATGTATTGTTTTGCAGATACATCCCAAGAAAAATTATATTTCGTTATCTTTTTAAGCAAATTTAACCACTCTTTTTTGTTTTTGAAAACCTTATAAGCTCTTTCAACGGCTAAAAGGAAATCAAAAGTAGAATATTCTTTAAAAACAAATCCTCCACCTTCTTCTTCATAATCCACTACTGTATCAGCTAAACCACCCGTATGATGAACAATTGGAACAGTAGCATATTTATAACTTATCATCTGGCTTAAACCACAGGGTTCAAACCTTGAAGGCAACAGGAATGCATCACAACCTGCATATATACGATGTGCCAATGTTTCGTCAAACTTTAAATTTAATGAAAAACTTTTTTTAAATTTCTTTGAAAATTTTTTCAATATCTGGTGGTATCTTTCATCTCCAACACCTAAAATTACTAATTGATAATTCTTTGCTAACTCCTCTAAATTATTTGAAATTATATCTATGCCCTTTTGCTCCGCTAACCTACTCACCATACCTAATAAAAATTTATTCTTATCAACCAAAAGCCCTAAATCAGACTGAAGTTTCTTTTTATTTATGTATTTATCTTCTAAATTCTCCGGTGAATATTTTTTATAAATTAAATTATCCGTTTTTGGATTCCAAACATCGTAATCAATAGCATTCAATATTCCAAATAGTCTATTGCTTCTTTCTCTCAAAACTCCATCTAAACCACATCCGTATTGTGGTGTTTGAATTTGTTTTGCATAATTTGGACTCACTGTATTAATAATATCAGCAAAAACTATGCCACCTTTAAGTAGATTAATCTTATCATAAAATTCTAAACAATGCATATTGAAATAATCCCAACTTATACCAATAATTTCGTATTTCTCTTTACCAAAAATTCCCTGATAAGCTAAATTGTGTATAGTAAGTATTGTTTTTGCATTCTTATAGAATTCATCATCTTTATAAATTGTTTTAAGATATATAATAACAGGCGATGCCTGCCAATCGTGGGAATGGATTATATCTGGTTTAAAATTTATTCTTTTAATTATTTCTAAGACTTTCTTTGAAAAAAAACAAAATCTCTCCAAATTGTCAGGATAATCTCCACTTGAAGTGCCATATAAACCATCTCTATAAAAAAATACATCATTTTTAATAAATATAAATTCAACATTTCCTTCTTTTGTTAAACCATAATCATCATATAATTTATCTGGTTTTATATTCTTATAAAGTGGCATAAACACCTTAACTTCGTTTTTTAACTTACCCAAAGCAATACTCAATGCTCCAGTGACATCTGCTAAACCGCCTGTTTTAGCAAAAGGAAAAACTTCTGATGAACAAATTACTATATTCATTTAACCTCCTTTTTAAAATTTAATTAATCCAAGTTTTTGCATATTTTATATTTACTTTTATTGGCACATCTAATTTTAAAGCATTCTGCATATTCTCTTTTACAATATCTATAACAATATCCAATTCATCTTTCGGAACATCAAATATCAACTCATCATGTATTTGAAGCAAAATTTTTGTCTTTAAATTTCTATTTCTAAATTCATTATATATCTTTATCATCGCTATCTTTATTAAATCAGCAGCCAGTCCTTGTATTGGAGTATTTATTGCCTGACGTTTAGCTAATTCTCTCAACTGTTGATTTGAACTTTTTATCTTAAGTAATTCTCTTCTTCTTTTAAAAATTGTAGTAACATAACCTTTTTCTTCTACCTCATCATAAATTTTTTGGATATATTCCTTTACTTTAGGATATCTTAAAAAATACTCATCAATAAAAGATTCTGCCTTTTCCTGAGAAATATTCAATTGTTTAGATAACCCATAAGAAGACATCCCATAGATTATTCCAAAATTTACAGTTTTAGCAATAGAACGTTCTTCTTCAGTAACTGAATCCTTATCTTTTGAAAATAAAATGCTTGCTGTATAACTATGGACATCTAAATCATTTAAAAAAGCGGATTTTAAATTTTCATCTCCGGATAAATGCGCCAAAATCCTTAATTCGATCTGTGAATAATCAAAAGAAGCAATATAACCGTCAGGGAATGAAGAAACAAATGCACTTCTTAAAAGTGAAGAAAATTTTCCTTTTGTAGGGATACTCTGTAGATTTAAAGAAGAAGATGAAAGTCTTCCGGTCTCTGTTGCTGTCTGGTTAAAATTAGTATAGATCTTAGAGTTATTTAATTTAGCCATCTCTATTATTGGAGTTATATAAGTTGTTTTTAATTTGTTTAATTGTCTATACTCTAATATTAATTTTGCAATCTCATATTCTTTTGATAGTTTTTCTAAAACCTCCTCAGATGTAGAAAAACCTGTTTTTGTCTTTTGTATAGGCTTTATCTTTAAATCCTCAAACAAAACTTTTTGAAGTTGTTGAGGAGAATTAATATTAAATTCTCTTTTTGAGACCTTAAAAATTCTGTCTTCTATTTTTTTAAGATCAGAATCAACCTCTTTTAAAAGAATTGACATTTTATCCATATCTATCTTTATCCCGTTCTTCTCCATCTGATATAATATCTCTATCAGAGGCATCTCTATGTTAAAAAATAAATCCTCTAAATCATTTTCTTTTAACTTTTCTTTTAAAACTTTATATAATTTTTCTATAAAATAACAGATTGCATAATTTGGGATATCTTTTATAAATTTATTTAAATAATAAAAACATAGATTGGATAATGAATAACTCACAAGGGACGGCATAACTATATAACCTGCTATCATTACATCAAAATAAATACCCTTTATATCTGTATCTAAAATATGCATCTGAGATTTAAAATCATAAGAAACTTTTTTTATCTTCTCATTTTTAAGAAATGGAAGCATCTTGGAATTTTTTATCTTATAGACAGTATAGTCTGAAGAAAAAATATAACTAAAATCTTTATCGCTCCAAAAAATATAGGTTAATGACTCATCAAAATCTAAACCTTCTTCCTCTATATTTATCTCTAAATTAAAAGATGGCGGTTCTATCTCTTTCAATAAAGATTTAAACTCAAGCTCATTAAAAATATTATAAATAGTATTGTAATCTTCCTCCTTCTTCCTTAAATCTTCTAAATCAATATCTAAATCTTCTCTATGCAATTTAGCAAGTTCCTTACTTAAAAATATATTTTCTTTTTCTTTTAAAAGCAAATCCTTTAACTTTATGGGGATTTTTTCTAAATTATCAAAAATATTTTCTATAGTTTGAAAATCCATTATAAGTTTTGAAGCAGTTATCTTACCTATACCTTTTGCTCCGGGGATATTATCAACACTATCACCAACCAAAGCAAGATAATCAACCATAAATTTTGGAGAAAATCCAAACTCTTTTAAAAAATCCTTTTCTGTAATCAATTTATCAGAAACTGGATTATATATACTTACTTTATTATCCTCTAAAAGTTGATATATATCCTTATCAGAACTTACAATTATAACAGGGATATTTTTTTCTTTAGCTCTATCTGTAACGTAAGCAATAATATCATCTGCCTCAAGACCTTCTTTTTCAAGTAGACTTAAACCAAAGGCAAAAACTAATTTTCTTATTATAGGTAATTGAATTTTTAAACTATCCGGAATAGCCGGTCTATTTATCTTATATTCTTTAAATTTCTCCTGTCTAAAGGTTTTCCTTGAAACATCAAAACAGATGCCTATATAATTTGGAAAAAATTTATTTCTAATCTTATTTAAAGTCTGGACAAAACCATAGATTGCTCCTGTATAAAAACCTTTAGATGTAGATAACTTGATAGCATAAAAAGAACGATAACATATAGATGTAGCATCTATAAGATATATTTTATCTATATCCATTTAATTTAAGATCGAATTACTTATTAGAGTGCTCTTTCACCTGAAGGATTAATAAAATTAAAAAGAAGATTTTTGCCTTGAAAGATTAAAAATTTTAGACATAGCCTCTTTTAATTTTTCTCCAGCAGAAAGAAAATCTTCTTTTTTAATATCATTTAAAGCATTCTCGATACAAGATACAGCCTCATTTTTTGTCTGTAAAAAATCAACTTTTTTATATAATTCCATTGCTTTTAACTTAAGAGTCTCGTCAGGTGGATTTAAGGATAATACTGTAGAAAATTCTTTCAACGCGGATGCATAATCCCCTTTAGAATATAGGTTCAAACCTATATCTAAATGTAACTTTACTTCCTCAAGTAGTTTTAATCTTTCCTGTTCCCTTGTATATACCAATTCCTTTGACAATTTAATTGCCTCTTTTTCAAGCAATCTTCTTTTAACCTCAGGATATGTTCCAAGTTTTAACAAATGCTGTGCAGCGACCTCTCTCCAATATTCTCCCTCTTTTCCCAATTCATAACGTTTAACCCAATACTCTGTAGCATTTAATATATCACCTTTTTTTTCATATAAAAATGCTAAATTAGTATATGCCGGAAGATAACTTTCATCAATCTTTATAGCCTGCTCATAAAAACTTAATGCGCTATCCAAATCACCCATAAGTTCATATATAACCCCAATATCATTTATAGCCTCAACGTAGGTTGGATCTAATTCGATAGCTTTTTTGTAAAAACTAAGCGCCCCAGCCAAATCTCCTTGCATTTGAAGTTTATAAGCATTATCTCTATAAATGCGAGACTGCTCTTTTTTTGAATCTTTTAACAAATCGGTTTGAGGATAAGCAAAAAAAGAGAAAAGTAATAAAGAAATAATAATATAACGCATTTTATAAAAATTTAACATAAATAAATTTATCCGTCAAGAAAATTTTATAAAAAAATTTAAAATTAAAATAATAATAATTGTATAGACACCTGCCAATAAATCATCAAAAACTATGCCAACACTACCGGATAACCTCTCAATAGTATCTATTGGTGGCACTTTTAAAGCATCAAACGCTCTAAAAAGAAAAAAAGAAAAAATTATAAAGGTTAAATTTCTTGGAGTAAAAATCAAAACTAAAAGCATCCCTGAAAAATCATCTATTACTATTTTTTTAGAATCTTTTTCTTTAAATATCTCCTCTGCTTTTCCAGATATAAGAAAACTTAAAATTATAGAAAAAATGCTAAATATTAAAAAATAGAATCTATACTTTAATATAAAAAAAATAATAATGCCTAAAATTGAAGCAATTGTGCCGGAAAAAATTGGTATAAAACCTATCCCAAATAAACTTGAAATTAATATAATTATTTTTCTCATCAAAATGTTTTTATTTTATGCCTATTACTCCAAAAATAATATAAACCTGAAAATAGAGTAATTAAGACTACATACCACATTATTATATAAGAAACCTTATTATATAAAAATAAAATAAAATTATTATTTGGAAATTTTTTAAACAAAATCTCTACTATAAATATATAGATAACTGCAAAAACCTGAGAAGCTGTCTTATGTTTACCTAATTTTTTTGCTTCGTTAATTTCTCCCCTACTTAGGTTATATAGTCTTACCGCTGTTATTATAAATTCTCTTAACATTATAACACTTGCCATCCATACATCAACTATTATTTTTAATTGTAAAAAAGCCAATAGAACACCTATTATAAGAATTTTATCTGCAATTGGATCGAGAATTTTTCCTAAATCAGATACCAATTCTTTTTTTCTTGCAAAATAACCATCTAAAAAATCTGTTAATGAAGCAAATATAAATATAAAAAATGCTATTATCATTGAATAAAATGAATTTTTTATTATAAAACCAATACAGATAAATGATAAAATTATTCTTAAAGTTGTAAGTTTATTTGAAATATTCATACTACATTAATTTTTTTGAAACTATACAATTTATTATTATACAATGTCTTCTGTTAAATCCAAATTTAATCTATATTATTTTAAAATCCCGATATCCAAATTCCAAATAATTTCAACTAAATACCTAAATCTATGTAATCTAAACCTAATTCTGTGTAATTTGTGTTTTTAGTGCTTGATTTGGAATTTTTTATAATATATGTAATCATATTTATAAAAGTTAGGCGCACACTCCTAAAAGATCGTATTCAAAACTATCAATTATCTTAGCTTTATAGAAATCTCCTAATTTTATTATATCATTAGAATTCTTTAGATATACAACGCCATCTATATCATAAGCGTCATATTGGCTTCTTCCTATATAAACACTATCTTCCTTTTCTTGTATAAAAACATCTAATTCTTTTCCAATAAATCTTTTATTTAATTTTTCTGAAATCTCTCTTTGTATGCTCATTATTATATCAAATCTATTTTGTTTTTCTTTTTTTGATATCTGAGGTTTCAAATTGTAAGCTTTTGTTTTTTCTTCCCTCGAATAGATAAATGCCCCTAATCTTTCAAACTCTATCTCTTTTACAAAATCAACCAACTCGTCAAATTCTCTTTTGGTTTCTGTAGGAAATCCAACAATTAAAGTTGTTCTTATTGCTAAATCTTTTATCTTCTTTCTTAACCTTTCAATTAAAGAGATAATTTCTTTTTTTGTTATATTTCTATTCATTAATTTTAAGATTCTATCATTTATATGCTGAATTGGCAAATCAATATATTTACATATTCTTTCTTCATTGGCAATTAAATCAATCAGATTATCATCTATATGTCTTGGATGTGTATAAAGAAGTCTAATCCATCTTATATTTTTTATAACCTTTAATATATCTTTTAAAAGACTAGAAAATCTTAAAGTGTTATCCAAATCCATTCCCCAACTTGTTATATCCTGACCAATAATATTTAACTCTTTTGTTGATTCTTTATCTAAAAATTTAACCTCTTTTATAATCTCATCCTTTGGTTTGCTCTTTAATGTACCTTTTATAACCGGTATTGCACAATAACTACATCTATTTATGCATCCTTCTTGAATCTTTATAAACTCTATACCCTTTGGTGTAAGTTTTTTTCTTCTTAAAAATTTTAAATTAAAATCTAAAACTCCGGACCAGTTGTCTATATCTTTAAAATAGTTTTCTAATTCTTTTTTATATCTCTGCACTAAACAACCGCAAACTAATATTTTCTTTATCCTTTTTGCTTTTTTTAAATCTATAGCCTCTCTTATTACCTCTATTGATTCTTTTTTTGCATCCTCAATAAACCCACATGTATTTATAATTAATAAATCTACTCTGTCTTTGAATTCAATATATTTAAAACCATCGTTTAAAAATCCTTTTGCTATAATTTCAGAATCGTAAGTATTCCTGAAACATCCTAAAGTTATTATGGAAAATGTTTTATCTTTTGTTTTTTGCATATTTAAAATATAAAAATAACAGAATAAATAAACTACTTAAAGTTATTGAGTTTGCAAGAATAATAATTATATTCTTTAAATGCAAACCATATAATATCCACAAAAATACGCCTACACTTAATTGTAAAATTGTTATAAAACTTAAATCTTTTGCTGACTTTATTTTTATAGCCTTAAAAATCTGCGGAAAAAATGAAAACATAGTTAAACTTGCAGCCAAAATTCCTATAAATTCCCAAAACATTATTTAAATAAATTATTAAAATTTTTTATAATCTCTTTTAAATTTGGTTTTCCAATAACAGCTGAAATTGCGCATATACAATCTGCACCGGCCTCTATGACACTTTTTGCATTTTCTAAATTAATACCGCCTATGGCAACTACAGGTATATCTATGTTTTTTTTGATCTCTTTAATAATTGAAATACCAACAGGTTTATGTGCATTTTTTTTAGTTGTTGTAAAAAATATAGGTCCTATACTTATATAATTTGCACTTTGCTCTTGCGCATATATCGCATCTTTTAAGTTCTTTACGCTAATGCCTATTATCTTATCTTTTCCTAATAACTTACGAACCACTTTAATTGGCAAGTCGTCTTTTCCAAGATGGACACCATCTGCATCTACAGCTAATGCTATATCAACTCTATCATTTATTATAAATTTTGCACCTTTACATATCTTTCTTAAAATTAAAGCCTCTTTATATAGAAAAGAAGTTGTAGCATTTTTTTCTCTATATTGAATAAATTTTACACCACAAGATACTGCACCCTTTACATCAGAAATATTACCATTAAGACTTAAGTTGGAATCAGTGATAAAATAAAATCCTCTCATTAAACTATTTTCCGTAGGGAGAAATTTCTCTTAATCGGTCTATAATCGGAGGTAAAGTGTCGATTATATAATCAATCTCTTCCTCTGTATTATATCTACTTAAACTAAAACGTATTGAACCTTGTAAAAATGTAAATGGAACACCCATTGCCTTTAGCACATGTGAGGGGGTAAGAGAACCTGAAGTACAGGCGGAACCACTTGAAGCACATATACCTTTTTGATCTAACATAAGAAGTATAGCCTCTCCTTCAACGAATTCAAAACTAATATTTGTAGTATTTGGTAAACGACTAACTCTATCTCCATTTACCCGTGTATTTGGAATTTTCTCCAAAATTGAATCCTCAAGTTTATCTCGTAAGTATTTTACTCTTTTGTTTTCCTCCTCCATATATTTTTTAGCCAATTCACATGCAACGCCAAAACCAATAATAGAAGCAACATTTTCTGTTCCTCCTCTCCTTCCTTCCTCCTGATGTCCACCTAAAATAAATGGGCTAAATTTTGTCCCTTTTCTTATATATAAAGCACCAACACCTTTTGGAGCATGTATTTTATGACCGGAAATAGAAACTAAATCAATAGGAATTTTCTTTAAATCAAAATTAATTTTACCTAAAGCCTGAACAGCATCAGTATGAAAAATAACATTTTTTTGTCTTACTATCTCTGCTATTTCCTGTATTGGAAAAATTACACCAGTTTCATTATTCGCATACATAATAGAAATAAGTGCTGTATCAGATTGTATTGAATAAGACAACTCATCTAAATCCAACTGACCTCTACTATCAACATTTAAATATGTAACTCTATAGCCAATTGTTTCAAGATATTTACAAAGACTTAAAACAGCAGGATGTTCAACCTTTGTAGTAATTATATGTTTTTTATTTGGAAAAGAACGCAGAGTGCTTATAATTGCAGTATTATCGCTTTCTGTTCCACAACTTGTAAATATAATCTCAGAAGGACTCTCAGCACCTAATAGATTCGCAACAGATTCCCTTGCTTTATCTATAAAACGTCTAATTTTTCCACCAAAAGTATGCATACTTGATGGATTACCGTACTCATCTGTAAGAAAAGGCTTCATTGCCTCAAAGACCTCATCTGCTATTTTTGTTGTAGCATTGTTATCTACATAAACTATCATTTAATTTCCTCCACAACAATATCTTTATCCACTAATTCTTTTAACTTTTTTTCTATAAATTCTTTTATAGTAAATCCTCCGGCAGGACAACCCAAACAAGTTCCTAAAAGTCTTATATAAACTTTATTTAATTCCACATCCACTAATTCTATATCTCCTCCATCTACCTTAAGATTTGGTCTTATTTCTCTTTCAATTGTCTCCTGTATTAATGAAATCTTTTCTAAATTTGTTAATTTTTTTCCTCTAGTCTCTTCCTTAGAACTAGCTTTTTTCTCCCAATATTCTTTAAGTATTTTTTCTATCTGGGGCTTGCATTTTCCACAACCACCCCCTGCTTTTGTATAGTTTGTAACATCTTCAACTGTTTTTAAATTATTCTCGCTTATTGCCCTAAGTATTTTTCTTTCAGTGACCCCAAAGCACTTACATATAATATTCTCCTCTGCCAGTGTCTCCTTTTTCTGTTGAGCTCCTTTATAATTTGCGATAGCGGCCTCAAGAGCCTCCATACCCATAACAGAGCAATGCATCTTCTCTTTAGGAAGTCCTCCTAAATAATCAGCTATATCTTTATTTGTAATCTTACTTGCCTCTTCTATTGTCTTTCCTTTAATCATCTCTGTTAAAGCGCTTGAAGAAGCAATAGCACTTGCGCAACCGAATGTCTTAAATTTTGCATCAAGGATTATCCCTGTTTTTTTATCTATCCTAAGTGTAAGTTTAAGAGCGTCTCCGCAGATAATACTACCCACCTCTCCAACAGCATCTGGGTTTTCAATTTCTCCAACATTTTTAGGGTTTAAAAATAACTCCTTTACTTTATCTGTATACTCCCACATAGTGATTTTATTATAGTTAAACTTTATAATAAGTCAATAAAAGAATAATTGGTTTTATTGCAAGATAAAGTCAATTTTTTGGTTTCTAAAAGTCTTTATCTTTCTAAATTTTAATAAGACCAACCAATACCCAATTTGCCCCTTGCATTAATTTTTGGATAAATTTTTTTGTAATAACCTAAAGTATCTCTCAAAAACCCTAATAAAATCAATGGTTTTTAAAGTTGAAATAAAAAAGAGTTATTATAATTTTTAAAAATTATTTTTAAGCCTATTTATTCTCTACAAAAAGGACAGAACTTGGTAATTTTTTTAAGATTAAATCAGGCTTGGTTCTAATCACAATATAATGGACAGATATTACAGATAAAAGCAAATAATTTAGTAATCATTTCTAAATTATAAATCCAAATCTACCCACCAACCATCATAAAATTTTTTTAGATGTTCGTAAAATTCTTTGTCTATATTCTGCTTTTTAACATCTTCTTCTCTAAAAGAAAACTTATAATTTGCACAATAATTTAAGATAATATCTTTTGCGTTGTTT
>Ga0272448_1004278_pt1 | contig 16369 bp, 11 predicted proteins | sample YNPCB0191_FD_202220 | JGI IMG/M metagenome (GOLD analysis project Ga0272448, IMG submission 202220) | Hot spring sediment microbial communities from Yellowstone National Park, WY, United States - YNP-CB-019-1 | ecosystem: Environmental > Aquatic > Thermal springs > Hot (42-90C) > Sediment...
CTATCGGCAGAGAACTTGAAGATTTATTTTATTTGGTTACTTTGAACCAGGATTTAAAGATTAAAATAATAAATAAAGAGAAAATAATTAAACTAATTATTTCTTTGCAGAATAAAAACGGTGGATTTGGACGGGGCAGGGAATCGCACTTGATGGCAACTTACCATGCTTTAGCCATTTTAAAGCTTCTTTCTTTTGATTTTCCCGCTAAAGAGAAAGTTTATAGCTATCTGGTGGAACGTTGGGATGATTGCGATTTCTTAGAAGATTTATTTTACATTGTTGAAAGTTTGGCATTGATCTGTAAGCCATTGCCTAAGGTAAGTAAAATCATTCAGTTTGTTGATAGCTGCCAGCGAGGCAATGGCGGTTTTGGTAGAGCTCCAGTAATGAGCATCCCAACGATAGAAGATACTTACCGAGCTGTTAGTATTATTAAAACTTGCGAAAAATACACTCATAAAATTTTTTTGAAATAAAATATATGCTTAATTATTATACAGAAACCAAAAATAAACTGATCAACATTCTAAACGAAACGAACAAGATTGCAACCTCCAATTTTTCAAAAGAGATATTGCGACTGGTTGGCAATAAGCTGGAAGCGAACATTTTTACGCTGGTTGTTGTCGGACAGTTCAAGCGGGGCAAAACGACTTTTATTAACACGCTTCTCGGAAAAGACCTGCTCCCGACATCAATTATTCCTCTAACTTCTATCATCACCGTGCTTAAATACGGCGATAAAATTAAAGCCGTTGTTTTTATGGACAACGGCTCAAAAAAGGAAATCTCTATTGAGGAGATTCAGCTATATGCGACAGAAAAGCATAATCCCAAAAATGAAAAGGGGGTAAATAGAGTAGAGGTTTTTTATCCGTCTTCTTATCTCAAAAGCGGTGTTCAAATTGTTGATACACCCGGCATAGCTTCTATTCACGAGCATAATACAATAACAACCTATCAATATTTGCCGCAGGCTGATGCTGCTATTTTTCTGGTAAGTGCTGACCCGCCATTAACGCAAGCTGAATTGTTATTTTTGCAGGATTTGAAAAAGTTAGTTTCTCGGATATTCTTTGTTCAGAATAAAATAGATATTGTAAGTCCTTCCGACCGTCAAGAAGCATTGGATTTTACAAAAAAGGTTATTGAAGAGCGGGGCGGTTTTGAAAATATAGAAATCTATCCGCTTTCGGCAAAAACAAAGAGCGGGCTTTCTGTTTTTGAAAAATCGCTTGAACAATTTCTTTTAGAAGAAAAAGGCAATGTTTTGCTTCATTCTTCTGCCGATAAAATTAGAAGCGTCATAAGTGAAGAGTTACTTTTAACTGAGCTTGAGAAGAAATCTCTTCTTACGCCGCTCAAAGAGCTTGAAAACAAACTGGCTGATTTCAAGTCGTTTCTTTTAGAAATCAATCAAGAATGTCTTGATAGCAGTAGGCTTCTTGCCGAAGAAGTAAAAGAGCTTCAAAAAGAATGTTTGGAGGCGGATTTGGAGAAATTAAAAAAAGAAAAAACAGAAGAACTTATTGCTAAAATAGATGAGCTGGCCTTTGTTCACAAAAAAATGAGTAATAAAAAATTTATTGAACTGCTAAACGAATTTTTAGCAAATCAAATCAGAAAAATTTTTGCTGATTGGCGAACAGAGGAAGAAACAAAGCTGAAACAACAACTTGAAAAAGTTATCGGCCGCTTTACCGACAGGATAAATAAAATTTTTGAAAAGATATTTGTGTCATCGTCTGAACTTTTTAGCATTTCGCAAAGAGAAATTAAAATACAGGAAACTCTGCCTGCCAAAATAGAGTTTAGGTTTCAGACGGAAGACGAGAGCGATATGTTGAGCATGACACTTAATGCGATAAAAAGAATACTACCCAAAATCATCACCCATAGGATGATTTGGAAAGAAAGCAGAGAAAGAGCCGAAATGCTGGTTGACCGCCATTGCGGAAAACTTCGTTACGATTTCTCACAGAGGATGGGGAAACTTGTGAGAGATTATAAAACCATATTTGAAAGTGCGGTTATGGAAATGCAAAAAGATGTGTTGCAAGCTTTGGAAGCTGGATTAGCGGCCAAACAGAAAACCGAAACCGAATTAAAGAAACAGGAAAGTGAACTTGATAACAGAATTATCGAGTTGAATAAATTGAAAACAGAGCTTCAAAATTTATGAGCTATGGCATTTATTTCATTCTACTCCCTTTTACGTTGATAGGTTCGGTTATGGCATATCTCATTACTTACAATGAGTATATACACCACTATCCTACAAAAAAAGAGCCAAAGAAGATGGCTCTTGAAGCTGCAGTTTTTGCCTTTATCTTCTTAAATGCTATTTCTATTTTTGTTATTTATGTATTGACAAACTACTATATTAAAGTGATTTTGGACAAAATATAGTGAATTGCGTGGTAGGATAAAAATTTATGTGCTATTATGCGTTAGCGTATTCCCTCAAATCTGGAATATAAACATTGTATTACTTCATAATTTCGGTACGAATTTTAGTTTATCTAATGGTGTTTGATATTTTAAAGCAGAGTGTCTTCTTTGGTAGTTGTAGCGGTACATAAAACCATTAAGTTCAGCGATAAATTCTTTTTCTGTTTGTGATTTGGTTTACAGTCTAATGCATTCGTCATAGAGTATTCTCCATCTTGCCATTAGTTTGGGGTCTGTACGGTCTGGTATAGCAGTTTTGATATCAACAATTTTCAGCATAGTTTCAAAGAAATGGAAGTCTTTGACTTTCCGGCTGGTATAGGCAGTAAATTCAGAACCATTATCAGTTAAAACTTCTTTGATATTAATGCCGTAAACGGCAAACCACTTGTATCCCTTAAAGAATGATTTAGTAATCGTTGCAGAATTGATGCTCTGGACAAGTTCAACATAGCATAATCTGGTGCAGTCGTCTAATAATCCAAATAGGTATCTTTGTCTTCTGTCAATAAACAGGGTTTTAGCCAGATAATATGTGTCTGAATGGGCTTGTTCTCCTGGATATCTTTTCTCGTAGCGCTTGATTCGTTCAATTCGCTTCTTGTTTAAGGGATAACGTTTGAATGTGCGGTAAATCGTAGAAACCGAAGGATGAACTTTGAACTTCCCTTTAATGAGATGATGGATTTCAAATTCATTAGCCCCAAGCTTTCGGTGAATAGCCATAATCGTTCTTTCTTCCTCTTTGCTCAACATTTTCAGACTTCCTGCTTTCGGTCCTCGTTTTTGAGGAAGTAATGATTCTTCGCTTCTTCCTGATTTTATCCACCTTTCATAGTATTTCCTGATATCTTTGCGGTTTACTTTGTAGGTCTGGCATATTTCATCAACCGTATTAAAGTTATTGCTTCTTTTTTGTTTAACCAGTTCGTACTCCCGAACTACCAAGAGCCACTTGCTGGTCATTGCTTGTTTGATTGATTTTGTCATATGGTAACAGATTAACATCTGTTACCGAAATTATGAAGAAGCACACTGCGGCGGCGGATCAGCGAGATTCGCTTTTTTGATTTATAGATTAGGAATAAAATAATTTCAAAAACATACTCAATGGACAGGCTTTATTAAATTTAGTAAAATACAAAAAAGCCGATGGTTTTATTAAAATGAAAAAATAATGCAATTAATATTATGAAAATCTATTCAATTATTATCACTATCGTTGCGCTAGTCGCCGTGGGTTTGGCAGGCTATTTTTATTGGCAGGGAGGTGAAACGCGAAATAATTATAATATTTGTCTGTCGGAAAAGAATGCTTTGACGCTTGAAAAAGATATGATCGCCAAAGATAAAGCCGAATTAAACGATAAATTAAACCTAATGAACAAACAGTTAGAGAAAATCAATCACACTGCCACTGCATTGAATTATGCTCTCAATTCTTTTATATTCGCTGGCGACATTAAAGCATTAACCATTGGTTCGCAGGAAGCCAAAAAAGTGGAAGAAGCATTAAGCCAATTAAACGACAGCAGCGAAAGAATGATGTCTGAAGAGCATTGGAATAATTTTAAATCCAGCCGTTTGTTTAATCCGCTTTTCGGTCTTTTAAGAGGTTTGGCAGATAGTATTAATAGAGATTCTAGCGCTGCTCGACCAAACAATAATAAGCAGTTTATGTATTAGATTTTTTAAAAAGGGCCGAAAAAAATAAAATTAAAAAATAAATTGTGAAAAAATTATAACCGTTATTTTAACTGTTTTATTGGTAATTTCTATTATTTGGCAAGACTTAATCCCATGACGATAAATCGTTTGCTTAATGATGGATTTAATTTTAGATAAAGTAGAAAAAATCCTAAAATAATTATAATTACACAACTTTAGTTTAGAATTTAAAAATTGTCCTATCTGGCGGGCTAAGTAAAGTGAAAAATTATTTTTATACCCTTTTTTATTTTTGCCCGCGAGTTGGCGGGTTTTAGTTGCCAGCCCGCCGAAAGGCGGGCTGGCAACTAAAATTCAACCTTGGAATTTTTCTTACAATTTGAAGCCGTTTTAGCAATAAAAAACATTACGTTACTTTTTCCTCAATATCGTTCGCATATCTTTTTCTTTAATTTTTCTTGGCTAATAAAGCCGAAACAATAAATCAATAAAATTTCCCTATTAGGACTTTTAAGACATTAAAATTGCAAAATTTTAATTTTTAAGGTATATTTTTTCTTGTGAAAACAAAATCATTTTCTCAAAAGGTTTATCAAGTTGTTTCCCGTATTCCCAAGGGCAAATTTTTAACTTATAAAAAACTGGCAAAACTAACAGGAAAAGATAAGGCTTACCGGCTGATCGGCCACATTTTGTCAAAGAATAAAAATACAAAAATTCCTTGCCACCGCGTAATAAGAAATAATAATCTTATTGGAGGATATCAGGGTTCTTATAAAAACACTTGGAAAAAACTTGGCCTACTTTTAAAAGAAGGGGTAATTGCTGTTATTCCCACTGACACTATTTATGGTATCTGCGGTTCTGCTTTAAATAAGGAAACGGTTAAAAAAATCTATAAAATTAAAAAAAGGAACCCTAAAAAACCAATGATTATCTTAATTTCCTCTTTAAATGACTTGAACATTTTTGGGGTTAAAATTTCAAAAAAAGATAAGAAAATCCTTAAAAAATTATGGCCGGCAAAAATAAGCGTTATTTTAAGATATAAAAGCAAAAAATTTGATTACCTTTGTAATAATAAAAAATTAAAAACGCTTGCCTTTAGGATTCCTTTAAGTAAATTTTTAATAAAAGTTTTAAAAATTTCTGGTCCTTTATTAGCGCCCAGTGCTAATTTAGAAGGCAAAGAACCAGCAAAAACAATTAGAGAGGCAAAAAAATACTTTGGCAAAGAAGTAATTTATTATAATTACAACATTAAAAAACCTTCGGAAAAACCATCCACATTAATAAAATTAGAAAATGGAGCATTTGAAATTATAAGAAAAGGGCAGGATCTAAATAAACTAAAAAAATTGAAATATAATGAAATTATTTAAATTAAAACCTTTATATAAACCAGCGGGCGGGCAACCAGAAGCAATTAAAAAACTGATTGATGGAATAAAGAAAGATTATCGCTTTCAGACACTAATGGGAGTTACTGGTTCAGGAAAAACCTTTGTGATCGCTAATGTTATTTCTCAATTTAATAAGCCAGTGCTAGTAATCGCTCCTAATAAAGCTTTGGCTGCCCAACTTTATCGAGAGTATAAAAATTTTTTTCCCGAAAACTCTGTTAACTATTTTGTTTCTTATTATGACTATTACCAACCCGAAGCATACTTACCCACCACCGATACCTATATAGAAAAAGAAGCTTTAATCAATAAAGAAATTGATAAACTCCGACACAAAGCAACCAGCGCTTTAATGACAAGAAAAGATGTTATTATTGTTGCTTCTGTTTCCTGTATTTATAATCTGGGTATACCTTTGAATTATTTTGGTTCGTCTTTACATTTAGAAATAGATAAGCCCATCACCAGAGGCGATTTAATAAGGCAACTAGTAAAAATCCAATTCTTGCGCACAGAAGGACTATTAAAAGCCGGTTCTTTTAGGGTACGAGGAGATGTTTTTGAAATAATGCCTGCCTCAGGAGAAACCATAAATCAAATCAAAATAGAAAACCAGAAGGTAAAAGAAATTAATCTTTTAGATCCGTTAAAAAGAACAATTATTGAAAGTTTAAAAGAAATCATTATTTTTCCGGTAAAGCACTTTGTTTCACTTGAGCCGGAAAGAAAAAAAGCCATAGAAGAAATAGAAAAAGAATTAAAAGAAAGGTTAGAGTTTTTTAAAAGAAAGAAACTTTACTTAGAAGCAGAGAGGTTAAAAAGAAGAACCAAATACGATATGGAAATGTTAAAAACAATTGGCTATTGTCATGGAATTGAAAACTATTCTAGGCATTTAACAGGCAAATTGGCTGGCGAACCACCAGATACCCTACTTTCTTATTTTCCTTTCAAAAACAACAAACCTGATTTTTTAACTATTATTGACGAATCCCATGTTTCTTTGCCACAAATTAAAGGAATGTACGAAGGAGATCGAATGAGAAAACAAACCCTTATCGAATACGGTTGGCGCTTGCCATCAGCGCTAGACAACCGGCCCTTAAAGTTTGAAGAGTTTTTAAGAAGAATTGATCAGGTTATTTTTACCTCAGCCACGCCTTCTCAATTTGAGAAAAAAAACTCTTCTCAAATAGTAGAACTAATTATTAGACCTACCGGACTGATTGATCCTCTTATTGAGGTAAGGCCTGTTTTTGATAAAAAAAATAATATCAGCCAAGTTGAAGATGTTTTAAAAAAAATCAAGGTTATTGAAAAAAATAATGAAAGAGCAATTATTAATGTCTTAACAAAGAAAATGGCAGAAGATTTAACTGAATATCTCTTAAAAAATAATGTTAAGGCAAAATATCTTCATTCAGAAATTAAAACCTTAAAAAGGGCTGAAATTTTAACTGATTTTAGAGAAGGAAAATTTAATGTTTTGGTGGGCGTTAACCTATTAAGGGAAGGATTGGATTTGCCGGAAGTAACCTTGGTAGCCATATTAGATAGCGATCAAGAAGGATTTTTAAGAAGCGAAACATCTTTAATTCAAACAATGGGCAGAACAGCAAGAAATGTTAAGGGAAAAGTAATTTTATACGCCAATAAATTAACCCAATCAATGAAAAAAGCAATAAAAGAAACAGAAAGAAGAAGAAAAATTCAATTAGAGTATAATATAAAACATAAAGTTACTCCTACAAGCATTCAAAAAAAGATAGAAAAATTAATAGAAGAGAAAGAAGAAACAATATAAAAATAATTTAAATAAAATTAAAAGCCTTATTGTTATTTTTGAAAATATGGAAGATAAAATTATTATAAAAGGCGCAAAAGTCCATAACCTTAAAAATATCAATTTAGAAATTCCAAAAAATAAATTGGTAGTTTTTACCGGCGTTTCTGGCAGTGGAAAGTCCTCGCTGGCTTTTGACACAATTTTTGCCGAAGGACAACGTCGTTATATTGAATCACTATCCCCCTATGCAAGACAATTTTTGGGACAAATGGATAAACCCGATGTTTTAGAAATTAGGGGATTATCTCCGGCAATTGCCATTGATCAAAAGGCGCTCTCTCATAATCCCCGTTCCACCGTAGGCACATTAACCGAAATTTACGATTATTTAAGGGTGTTATATGCCAGATTGGGAGAAGTTTCTTGCCCATTGTGCGGTTCAAAAATCAAAAAGCTTTCTCTTGATGAAATGGTAGACATTATAAAAGAGAAAGCAAAAGAATTTAAATCTGAATATGTAATAATCCTTTCACCTGTTGTTAGAGGAAGAAAAGGAGAATATTACCAATTACTCTATGACTTTCTTTCTTTAGGATATAACGAGGTTTATATTGATAATAAAAAATATTCTCTTCATGAAAGAATAAATCTCTCCCGCTACAAAAGCCACACCATTGAAATTGTAATCGATAAAGTTTTAATAAAAGACGAATCTCGCTTATACGAAGCAATAGAAAACGGTATTCACTACGCCAAGGGTCTAATAAAGGTTATATTTGAGGAAAAGAAATCAACATCCCTTTATCTTTCTAGTTTGTGGACATGCCCCAAAGACAATTTTTCTTTCCCGGAAGTAGAACCCAGACTCTTCTCTTTTAATAGCCCTTATGGCGCCTGTTCTTTTTGTCATGGGCTTGGCAAAGAAGATATTTTTCTAAACAACATTTGTCCCGGCTGTAAGGGAAAAAGATTAAGAGCAGAAGCGCTATCAGTAAAAATAAAAGGGAAAAACATTTATGATTTAACATCTCTTTCTATTGATGACTTATATGCGTTTTTTGAAAAGTATAAACAACAGTTAACTGAAAGAGAAAAGGTTATTGCCAAAGAATTAATTAAAACAATAACAGAAAGATTAAATTTTTTAATAATGGTCGGCTTAAATTATTTAACTCTTAACAGAGAGGCGGAAACTCTATCAGGTGGCGAAGCGCAAAGAATAAGACTTGCCTCACAAATCGGCTCCCAATTATCTAATACTCTATATGTTTTAGATGAACCAACAATAGGGCTTCATGAAAGAGACACCGACAAATTAATTAATATTTTAAAAACCCTAAAAGAAAGAAATAATACCATTATCGTTGTAGAACATGATGAAAAAACAATTTATTCTTCTGATTTTATGGTAGAATTGGGTCCTGGCGCCGGCGTCAAGGGAGGACATATTGTTTTAAGTGGAGAAACAGAAAAGATTATTGAAAACGAAAAAGAATTTAATTCTTTAACATTGGATTATTTAAGAAATAAAAGGAAAATTGCTCTTCCTTACCATCGAAAAGAAAAAATTACGGAAGAAATCAGGGTCATCGGCGGCCGTGCAAATAATTTAAAAAATATCAATGTGGAAATCCCTTTAAGAAAGTTGGTGGTGGTAACCGGCGTTTCTGGCAGTGGAAAATCTTCGCTTATTTACGATGTTTTATATAAAAATTTAAACAAAATTTTAAACCGGATTTCAGGTCCATTAGAAAATGTCTCAAAAATTTTAGGCGCCGAGTATATAAATAAAGCGGTAATGGTTGATCAATCCCCTATTGGCAGAAGTCCAAGATCTAATCCAGTAACATATACCGGCACCTTTACTCCCATTAGAGAGTTCTACGCTTCTTTAGAAGAATCAAGAATGAAGGGTTTTTCACCGAGCCGTTTTTCATTTAATGTCAAAGGAGGAAGATGCGAATCCTGCGAAGGCGCTGGTTATAAACTAATTGAAATGCACTTTTTACCTCCGGTGTTAGTAGAATGCGAGGTTTGCCATGGAAAAAGATTTAATCGGGAAACACTGGAAGTTAAGTATAAAAACAAAAATATATCCGATGTTTTAAAACTAACAATTGACGAAGCTATTGGGTTTTTTGATGGCATTTACACTATTACGGAAAAATTAAAAGTTTTAAAAGATGTTGGATTGGGATATCTTCAATTGGGACAGTCAGCCACCACGCTTTCTGGCGGCGAAGCCCAACGAATTAAACTTTCCAGAGAGTTAATCCATCCCTTAGGGAAAAGAGTTTTATATCTTTTAGACGAACCAACTGTTGGTTTACACTATTACGACATAGAAATGCTTTTAAAGGTTTTAAACAAATTAATTGAAAAAGGAAATTCTGTTATTTTAATAGAACATAATATGGAAGTTATAAAATGCGCTGATTACGTTATTGATTTGGGTCCGGAAGGAGGAGAAAAAGGAGGAAAGGTGGTAGCCAGCGGCACACCGGAAGAAATAGTTAATGTAAAAAAATCCTACACTGGAAATTACCTTAAAAAATACCTCTAAAAAGTTAATAAATAATTGTAAAAACATAAATGAAATATCTAAAAAGAAAAGTTCCCTCTAAACCCGGCGTTTATCTTTTTTTGAACAAAAAGAACAAAGTTTTATATGTTGGCAGGGCGGTTAATTTAAAAAACCGGCTTTCAAGTTATTTTAAAAATAGTAATTTAGAACCAAGAATTAAAGAAATGGTGGAATTTAGCACTAAGGTTAAATTTAAAACAACCGACAATTTATTAGAAGCCGTTATATTAGAGGCAAATCTCATTAAGAAATATTGGCCGAAATATAACATCCGAGAAAAAGATAATAGATCTTTTGTTTATCTTGTAATTCCCAAAAAAGAATTTACCTACCCTATTATTATTCGCGAAAAGGATTTGAAAAAATTTCTTTTAAAAAAAGCGGAAATTTTTGGACCCTACAAAGGTTTCGCAATTTTAAACAGCGCTTTAAGAATTTTAAGAAGAATTTTTCCCTACAGCACCTGTAAACCTAATTCTTTTAGTCCTTGCTTTGATTACCAAATAGGATTGTGTCCGGGTAAATGCATAGGAACAATTTCAAAAAGTGATTATCAAAAAAATATAAATAATTTAATTCTTTTTTTAAAGGGAAAAAAGAAAATTCTCTTTAAAAAACTAATAAAAGAAAATCCTGAAAAAATTTCTGCGATAAAGCATCTCCAAGATGTTACACTTCTTTCTAAAAGTGATTACAATATAAAACCATCGCTTTATAAAATAGAAGGATATGATATTTCTTATTTTAAGGAAAAGCAGTCCTATGGTTCAATGGTTGTTTTTATAAATGGAGAAAAATCTGTTTCTGATTATAGAATTTTTAAAATTAAAAGGGCAAAACCTAAAAATGATTTGGAAGCGCTCGCAGAAGTAATAGAAAGAAGAATAAAACATAGCGAATGGCGATTGCCCGACTTAATAGTAATTGATGGCGGCAAACCCCAAGTAAATTATCTTTTAAAATTATTTAACGAATTAAAAATTAAAATTCCTTTTGTTGGCGTTTCAAAATATCAAAACGATAAATTGATTTTTCCTAAAAAAATAAATAAACCGGTTAAAAATCTTATTGAAACTCAAAAAGAAATCCTTTTAAATGTTCGCGATGAAGCCCACCGTTTCGCTATTAAATTTAGCAGAAAAACTCTTAACCAATAATTATTATGTTCAGATAAACGATAAGAAATACACAAACCCCATAATAATTATATCAATCTTTTTCTTGCTTATCTTTTACTTTATAACCGCTTTGTGAAATGGTAAAATAAAATATAAAACATATTATCATATTGTATTTATATGAATTTTAACGAGTATACCAATAAAAAGATTGAGGAGGTTTTAAGGTTATTTAACTCTTCTTTAGAGGGACTTTCGGAAAATGAGGCAAAAATTCGCTTAGAAAAGTATGGCACAAACGAAGTTAAATCCAAAGAAATTGGTTTATTTAATATTTTTTTAAGACAATTCAAATCATCTTTCTTTTATCTTCTTTTGATTGCTTCTTTAATCGCTTTTTTAATTGGCGAAAAAATTGATGGATTTTTAATTTTAATCTTTGTTCTTATTAATGTTTCTTTAGGTTTTTTCCAAGAAGCAAAAGCTTATAACGCTATTTCTCTTTTAAAAAAATATCTCCCCCTTACAATAAGGGTTTTAAGAGAGGGAAAAGAAAAAACCATTAATAAGTCATTGTTGGTACCTGGAGACATTGTTTTACTTGAAACAGGAAATATCGTTCCGGCTGATTTAAGGATCATAAAAACCAAAAGCTTTTTGGTTGATGAATCAATTCTTACCGGAGAATCATTTCCAGTTGAAAAAACCTCTGATTCTCTTTTAAAAGAAACAAAAGAAATTTTTAAGGCGAAAAACATTCTTTTTGCCGGAACATCGGTAATTTCGGGAAAGGCAAAAGGGGTAGTTATTGGAACCGGAAAAAATACTGTTTTTGGGGAAATTGCTAAAATATCTTCTGAAACTCCAAAAGAAAGTTCTTACGAAAAAAACATTATTAATTTATCCCAAAAAATTCTAAAAATAGTTAGTATAACAATTATTTTCATTTTTTTGCTTAATTTAATAATTAAAGGAACGGTTAATTTTTTGGAATTTTCACTTTTTTGCATTGCTTTAATAGTAAGCATTCTTCCCGAGGCATTACCACTAATAGTCACCTTTTCTCTTTCTCGCGGTTCTTTAAGGTTGGCTAAAGAAAAAGTTGTTGTTAAAAGACTGTCAGCAGTAGAAGATTTGGGAAATATTGATATTTTATGTACCGATAAAACCGGCACCATCACTGAAAATCAACTTACTTTAAAAAATATCTATTCTCCAAATAAAAATAAGTGTTTGCTTTATGGCCTTCTCTCTTCGTCTTATGTTAAAGAAGAAATTGAATCAGGGTTTAACCCATTTGACCTTGCTCTTTTTGAAAAATCTAGTAAGGAAATCATTAGTTCTTTAAAAGAATTTAAAATAATTTCTGAATTGCCTTTTGAAAATTTACGACTTAGAAATAGCGTTCTTTTAAAAGACAGAAACCAAAATTTTATTTTAATCACCAGAGGGGCGCCAGAGGTTATTCTTAAACTTTGCTCTAATATTGAAGATAATCAAAAAAAAGAAATAATAAAAAAAGAAATGGAAAAAGAAGGAAAAGAAGGAAAAAGAATACTCGCAATAGCTTATAAACCTTTTAATAAAAAAAGTTTTTCAGTAGAAGACGAAAAAGAACTAACCTTTTTGGGTTATTTTTCCTTTTTTGATCCGCTTAAAAAAACAGCTCCCGAAGCAATTAAATTAGCCGAAAGATTAAACCTGAATGTCAAAATTTTAACAGGCGATAGCCCGGAGGTGGCGGGGCAAGTAGCAAAAGAAATAGGACTCGTTAAAGATTCAAATCAGGTTATTACTGGCGAGTTTTTAGAATCTTTATCAGAAGAAAATTTTGAGAAATTCTGTCAGGATTTCTCGGTTTTTGCCAGGGTTTCTCCTCAAACAAAGCATAAAATAGTTAAAACACTCCAGAAAAAGTACGAAGTTGGTTTTCTGGGAGAAGGAATTAACGATGTACCAGCCCTTAAAGCTGCTAATGTAGCCATTGCAGTAAAAGAAGCAACTGATATTTCCCGACAAGTTTCCGATATTGTCTTATTAAAAAAAGACCTTAAAGTAATTATAAACGGCATTAAAGAAGGAAGATATATTTTTTCAAATATAAATAAGTATATAAAATACGCCCTAGCAAGTAATTTTGGAAATTTTTACTCTGTTGCCATTGTTTCTTTATTTACTACTTTTTTACCAATGTTACCAGTTCAAATTTTACTTGGTAATCTTTTATCAGATTTTCCTGTGGTTACAATAAGCACTGATAGGGTTGACTTAGAAGAACTTAAAAGACCACGACTTTACCAAGTATCTAATATTCTTTCTTTAATTATTCTTTTGGCTTTAGTTAGCAGTATTTTTGATTTTGTGTTTTTTGCTATTTTTTATAAAGCTAAACCCGAAATTATCCAAACCCTTTGGTTTATTGAAAGTATTCTTACGGAAATTTTTCTTATCTTTTCAATTAGAACCCGCCGCTTTTTCTTAAAAGCGAAAAGACCAAGTTTTACATTAATAATTTTTAGTCTTCTTGATATATTGTTGAGTATTTCTCTACCGTTTACTAACTTCGGACAAGAATTTTTCCATTTTATTATACCGCCGACTCTCTATCTTTTTATTGTTATTTTACTTGCACTTTTTTATCTATTATTAAGTGAAATAGTAAAGTTAATTTACTTTCAATATAAAAAACCCTTTTTTAGAAAAATTGACTCTAATTTATTACAAAAATCTACTAGTTAAAAAACTAAATAACCCTTAAAAAGTGTCTCTTTCCTTTCTGAATAATACTACCGCTTTTAACTATCTCTTCAGTAGATGTTACAACTTTGCCATTAATTTCAACTCCTTTTTGATTAATTAACCTTCGGGCCTCACTTTTGCTTTTAACAAAATTGCTTTCAACTAACACATCGATAATTTTTTTATCGGCCAATCTTAACTCTAAAATTTCTTGGGGTAAATTTTTCTTTTGAAAAATATTAACAAAAAATTCCTGAGCTTTTTCGGCCATTTCTTTTCCCCAATAAGTCTTTACTATTTCGTAAGCCAATTTTATTTTAATATCTCGGGGGTTTATTTTTTTGTCTTCAAGTTGTTCTTTATACTCTAATACTTTTTCCATTGGCAAACGAGTAGAATGCTCAAAATAATCTATTATTAAATTGTCCGCCAAACTCATTACTTTTCCAAACATATCATTAGGACAATCAGTTAAATTGATAGTATTTCCCCAACTTGAACTCATTTTCCTTCCATCTGTTCCAAATATAAGATTGGTCATAAGAACATCTTGAGGTTCTTGTTTATAATACGTCTGCAATGTCCGACCAGCCAAAAGATTAAACCGCTGATCGGTTCCTCCAATTTCTACATCAGCTCTAACAAAAACGCTGTCATATCCCTGCATTAAAGGATACAAAACTTCCCGTAAAGAAACAGGACTACCTTTTAAAAGCCTTTTTTTTATGTTTTCCCGGTTAATAAATTCTCCTAAAGAAAACTGATTGGCTTGTCTGGTAATTTCTTTATAATCCAATTTTGAAAGCCATTGCGAGTTGTAATAAACTTCTGTTTTTTTTATATCTAAAATTTTTGCTGCCTGATTTACATAATCTTTCATATTTTTTTTAACCTGCTCCTCTGAAAGCATAGGTCTTTCTTTTTCTTTATCAGAGGTATCACCAATAACGCCGGTAAAATCGCCAACGATAAAAACCACTTGATGTCCCAATTGCTGAAAATCCCTTAATTTTAAAAGAGAAACTGCCCGCCCAAGGTGAATATTGGGGCTTGTGGGGTCAATACCTAATTTAACCCTTAATTTCTTGCCCGAAAGCAATTTTTTTTCCAAATGTTTATATTTTATTACCTCATTAACGCCCCGCGTCAATAATTCCTTAATTTGCTTTTTTTTGTCAGTAGAAACTTTCATATCTAAATATCTAAATTATTTATAATAATTTAAACCTATAATTTAAAAGTATTTTATTTTATTTTAAACTTAAATGTTTTTTTGTTCAACTAGCAGTACCCTTTCAGTGTTTTGTGTGAGGTTTGCCTCGCCCTCGCTACGCTCGGGCTCGGCATTTGCGAAATAATACCTTCTCAAAACCTCAAAATCGTAAACTGGCAGTGTGTGTTTGAAAAAATCCGAACCGATTTTATTAACGGGCTCGGCGGGCGGAAGGGCAAAGACCGAACCCCCCTTCCGCCCGCGCTTGCCAAAAAGCGGAAGCGGATAGGACGATTTCAAGTTTTTCGCGGGCGGTAGCCCGCAAGAAAAATCATAACTGATTTTCCTCTTTGGCGGCAAATTCTTTTAAATTCCTTCCATTTTTTCTTTTGCCACTTGTTTAATTTTTTGTCGAATTTTCTCTTTAAACTTTTTACCAACTGAATCAAACAATTCTAACAAATTTTCAAAGGTATTATCACCACCAAGAAAATCCCAATATTCTTTGCCAATCAAAAATTCTTTTCCTTTCTCAAGCACTCCCTGTTCTGTAAACCTTTCGTAGGGTTGTGGATGATAAGGGTTATAAGGAAATGCTAGAAATACCTTTACGGGTTTTCTGCGCCGAGCCACCCATTCAAGAAGTTTTACTTTTGATTTGGTAAATACGTCTATATTTGGTTTTACAGTCTTTATTTCAAAATAATGCTCTATACCATTTCTTAACATATAAAAATCAGCGATCCTTCCTTCTTTTTGAGCCTTGCCATCTTTAGCTGAAGCACTTAAAATTTGTTTTATTTCTTCATCGTGATTGACTTTTTTCTCTCCGTTTCTCAATTTTCTTATAATATCGTCTATAATATATTTTTGTTCACGAGAGATCACGCCGCCAACATCATATTTTGTAAAACATTCTTGTGAATTTTCCTCAGTAATAATTTTAGAAACATCTTCATAAATAGACATTCCCAGCGTGGTTGCTATTGAATGAATAAAAGAATAAGCCGCTACTTTTTCGCTGTCTTGAATTAAACGCGTTAAAAAAGGCATCGAAGAAGTCTCACGAGTATACCTTCTTAACTTGTCTTCAATTTTTCTTTCAAGTAATAATATAATCCTATTCTTTTGTTCTTTTAATAAAGCCATATTATTTTTTAATAAAATAATAAATGCTTTCTGAAAAAAGGACATTATCTCTTTCCGTCCTCATAAGAACGGGGCGATGGTATATTTTTTCGATACTATAACCACAAGCATCGGCAATTTCTGGATACAAATTATCTCTATCATTCACTACCACAAAAATTTTTGCTTTTGGTTTTAAAAATCTATTCATATTTTGAAACACAGCAATAATATCTTTTTTATATTCCTCTTTTGCTTCTCTACTCCTTCCTTTTG
>Ga0272448_1004279_pt1 | contig 16369 bp, 11 predicted proteins | sample YNPCB0191_FD_202220 | JGI IMG/M metagenome (GOLD analysis project Ga0272448, IMG submission 202220) | Hot spring sediment microbial communities from Yellowstone National Park, WY, United States - YNP-CB-019-1 | ecosystem: Environmental > Aquatic > Thermal springs > Hot (42-90C) > Sediment...
AATGCTGGAAAGTGGGCGCGTACGTCCTGCCGAGGAGGTACAGCTCCTTGAGGATGCGTGAGATGTACTCATTGGCTCCTGAAGAATCGATAAAGCAGATGGACCCATTGGCGGAGGCGATCGCCAAAACAGCTGACGTTAGGATGTTCATAGGGGAGGAAGATGACCCCAACTGGTCAGAGGGCCTCACAGAAAAATACAAGGCAAGCGCACCCATAAGGCAGCGCCTCTGGGAGATAATGGACGCGAAAGGCATGAGGTGGGTGTACTTCGGCTGGCCTATACCCGGCTCAGCAAAAGCGTACGGCTGTGGCATAGACGAATTCCGGAATATTTTCTTCGACAGCATACGCCACTCCTTCTCAGCCGAGACAAGGGCGCTCTCGGATTACTACCATTCTGCGCTCAAGGACGCCAAGGAAGTCAGGATTGTCTCAAAAGACACCGACCTCTCTTTCAGCGTTGAGGGGAGGCACGCTTTGGTCGACGATCACGTCATCTCTGACGAGGACCTTAAGAATGGGGACGTAGGCATGAACATCCCTTGCGGGGAGGTATTCGTCGCCCCTATCGAGACTTCTGCCAACGGGCAAATCCTCTTTCCAACCGTCGTCATACCAGGGTTCGGGAAGATCAATGACCTCAGACTTACATTCAAGGATGGCAAAGTCGTGAGGTATGATGCCCGATCCGGTGCGGAGAGGTTCGGCCGCTTCCTTTCTGCCAACACTGGGGAGAAGGACCGGATCGCCGAGCTGGGCATAGGCACAAACCCGGGAGCAAAATTCACGGGCGGGAGCATCATCATCGACGAGAAGATCTACAGGACTATCCATATCGCGATAGGCAACAACACAGGATCATACCACGGCAAGAACAAGGCATCAAGCCACTTGGACATGATAAAGGACATGTCGGAAGGCAGGATGTACTTCGACGGCAGGCTGGTAATGGACAACGGCGTGCCGGCGAATAAAGGGTAGAGGTGCAGAGGGGCGCTTCGTCCAGCAGAGCCAGATGGCCGGGATGCAGCAAGAACTGAGATAAACAAAAAAAGGGTTATTTTCTACGCAGGTAGTAAATGGCTGCGCCGATGATCGCTGCCGCCGCTATAACAACGGCTATGTACAACGCTGTATCAGTGCTGCCGCCAGTCGCCTGCACTTCTGTGGCTATCATTTCCAAGTCTTTCGGGTAGTTAAGGCCTGTTGCAAGCACTGTGCTAGTCCCGTCTTGCAGATTGACCCTGTAGACCTTACCGGCAAAGTTCACGGCGACATACGCATACCCATCGGCAACGACTATTCCTGCTATGTTCCCTTCGGCTACCTCTGCAACTTTAGTGATGTTCCCGACTTCCGAGAACCTGTAGATGGACTTAGGGCCTGTGGCGTAAAAGGAGCCGTTCGAGTATGTTATGTGCCCCACCCACGAATACATCGCACTCAGATTCTTGAAGACCGAGACCTCGTAAGTTGTCAGGTCTATCCGCAGGACGTTCCTGTCCCCGTCCTCGGAGAAGATGAGCGTATTATTCACGACTATCCCGTCCAGGTTTTGCAGGGTATCGTCAGGGTAATCCCTGATATTGACGGTGGCGATCAAGGCCCCGGTGGAGTTGACGAAGTAAATCTTGTCGTTCTCGTTGTCCATTAAGGCGACCCGTTCGTCGGGCAGCACAACGAAGGTTAGGAAAGAGACGTTAGACGGCGTGCTTATGTTCTTGACGTTAACCCCATCAAGGGTATATGCCATTATTTTGGACCCTTTGTTCACATAGAGCTTGTTGTTGAGGATCTCAAGCGAATAGCCGGAGCTAATGCCTTGGAGGATCTCCACGCTACCATTCGGGTAGATCCTCGCAACGCCGCTTCCCGTCGACGTGTAAAGCTGGATCGCTGTCTGGGTTTCTGATCTTGCTGCCTGCGCGAAAGAAGATGCTGTGATTGCAGCCAAAATGACTACTGCTGCAAAGAGCAAAAGTTCTCTCCCCCTTTCGTCAGGGGGGCATTCCTTCGACATTTTTTGCACCATCTGAGGGAAGGCACCCATTCCTTAGGGACGCCCCGCCCCACGCTTGGCACTCTCTTCTTTGGCGGATATTAAATTATCGAAAAGGCTGAATGCGAGGAGGTTCGAAATACCATGGACTACCTAAGGTTATGTTAAATGATTTTTATTTATTAAACAAAAAGTTGAATAAAAATACGCATGATCGAGAAAATATGTGGCAAAAATTATATCCGCTCTAATCTTTTCGCTTTACGAAAGCATAGGTATGACTAAGGTTATTCACAGTTTGTCTTTTAATGGTGATTAGATAGAGATTCAATATTTACTTTCTCTCTCTTTTTCCTTTCTCTAAGAGGAGGAGGGTGGCGTGAATAAACAACCCTGCCTATCCTTGCATATTGGCGGTTGCGGTCCTCATGGCGCGGACGGAGGCATACTCGGACTTTACCCTCTGGCAGATGGTACAGCAGCCTGTTTTGTCGATCAGCTCGTCGTGCTTGAGGACGGCGTCGTGGACGGTCTTGGAGGGACGCCCTATCCTGTCGGCCGGCTTACCCATGCCCACTCCCTCCTCAATGTAGGACTTTATGAGCGAGGCGTGCTCCTCGTCGCCCACAGTCATAAACTTGCCCTTGTCCAGCCCCTTCGAGACAGGCTCGCCGTACTCTACCTCGATCCCAAGCTCCTTCACGATGTCCTCTGACTCCTTTTTATGCCATGGAACCTCTGAGAACACACCGGCCCCGACGGGGCCGCTCTTAGAGACTATTATGAAGTTCTGCGGAGGCATGCTGGCAACCACGAAGGGATTGAAAATGGAGTAGAGCCAGCGGAGGTCCGAGCTTAGCCCCTGGATGCCCATAGACTTCAAGAACAGAAAATCCGTCAGCGTCCTTACGTCAATATCTATAGAGAGAAACCTGAGCGAGTCCAACCCCAGAGCAAGGCCCACGTGGCGCCCCTCTCTAATCGTGTAAACCATGTTGACCTTTGCCGTGGTCTGGTCGTGGCGCAGCTTCAGCCTTTCCAAACCTTACGGTAGAACTCAAACTCATGCACAGAGGGTCTTTCTCATTTTCTATTTGCCCCTTTCCAAACCTTACGGTAGAACTCAAACTTCTCTCTCAAGTTTCCATACTCTCCTCTCTAACCACTTTCCAAACCTTACGGTAGAACTCAAACTATACTGATGTTCAGACAGCCACAATGATGGTTAAGTCTTTCCAAACCTTACGGTAGAACTCAAACCCATTAGAAAGGGATCGGATTCATCTCAAGTGCTTTCTTTCCAAACCTTACGGTAGAACTCAAACCCAATCACGGAATATTTCCCCCGTTATCATAATCGCCTTTCCAAACCTTACGGTAGAGCTCAAACACTTATTCACTTCCTGAACCGACACGACAGTATTCACTTTCCAAACCTTACGGTAGAACTCAAACGCGATCGTGACCAGGTTCAGCGCGGGCGGCACTTCAACCTTTCCAAACCTTACGGTAGAACTCAAACCATGACGCTTTCGACGTATGAGGAAGCACCAGGCTTGCTTTCCAAACCTTACGGTAGAACTCAAACCCTCCAATTCGACATACGCTTCATTCTTGAATATTTCCTTTCCAAACCTTACGGTAGAACTCAAACCTCTTCGTCGCGATCAGGAACTTCAAGGACCAGCACCCTTTCCAAACCTTACGGTAGAACTCAAACAACCACAAACCAATACATTTTTGCGCTCACATACGACTTTCCAAACCTTACGGTAGAACTCAAACCATATAGCACAGCGCTTTTATTTTCTCTCTCACCCCTCTTTCCAAACCTTACGGTAGAACTCAAACCGACAATTGCAAGCAATTGTGGCATGGATAGGCAGGAGCCTTTCCAAACCTTACGGTAGAACTCAAACTATGCATAATGAGAGTATCATATCAGGTGTAAAATACTTTCCAAACCTTACGGTAGAACTCAAACTTACCCTATACCTCATGGAAAAAATTTTCATTTATAACCTTTCCAAACCTTACGGTAGAACTCAAACCGCCTCTGCGCCGCCAAGGAGGGTAACTACGGACTTCTTTCCAAACCTTACGGTAGAACTCAAACTATCATGAGGTGCAATCGATGCGGAATGTATTCGGACTTTCCAAACCTTACGGTAGAACTCAAACGACGATACTAAAAGGGCATGGCTAATACGGAATAGTCTTTCCAAACCTTACGGTAGAACTCAAACCTAAAAGGGAAACGTCGGGTCTTAGTGACAAGGAAAGACTTTCCAAACCTTACGGTAGAACTCAAACCATATGCGCATAGAGTATCATAGTGAATTAAAAAAACTTTCCAAACCTTACGGTAGAACTCAAACCTACCTTGTCAACCTTCTTGCCATCATAAGTATTGTCTTTCCAAACCTTACGGTAGAACTCAAACAATAGACTCGTAATACGTCGATATCTCCATCACGTACTTTCCAAACCTTACGGTAGAACTCAAACTTGATAGTGGTGCTTTTACGGGGGCAAGAGTATCTGCTTTCCAAACCTTACGGTAGAACTCAAACTACTAAAACAGAAGATGCTATAGAGAATACTAATACAGCTTTCCAAACCTTACGGTAGAACTCAAACATGCAGGGTCTGTATCCGTCATGGGCGCGCCAAGCACCTTTCCAAACCTTACGGTAGAACTCAAACTGCAACGGCATATAATGTTTTGGTTGATATTACTAACTTTCCAAACCTTACGGTAGAACTCAAACTTGATCGATTTTCTCTTTATACTTCGCCTTGAAAAACTTTCCAAACCTTACGGTAGAACTCAAACTCTCTGAAATCCTTCCTGTGCTTTCATATGAGAGCACTTTCCAAACCTTACGGTAGAACTCAAACTATAATGATTGTCCAGAAAAGCGATATGATGTTGATAACTTTCCAAACCTTACGGTAGAACTCAAACATATTTGATACGTGAAGCATCCGTTACAAGATCGATCTTTCCAAACCTTACGGTAGAACTCAAACGATTTTTGGTTGCACCGTATGGTCAGGTTAGTGGGACTTTCCAAACCTTACGGTAGAACTCAAACCTCAAAAGATGCGAGGATTGCCACACACAGATGAGGTCTTTCCAAACCTTACGGTAGAACTCAAACGTGTACGACCCATCATAAGTCAGCGCAAAAATGTATCTTTCCAAACCTTACGGTAGAACTCAAACAAAAACCGTTCCGAAGGTCGTAATAGCTACCATGAGCCTTTCCAAACCTTACGGTAGAACTCAAACTTTAAGAAGCACAAATATTCATTGCCGAAGAACATACTTTCCAAACCTTACGGTAGAACTCAAACTTTCTCGCTTATGTCCTGATGATCGTATTTTGTCAATACTTTCCAAACCTTACGGTAGAACTCAAACTCGACCTCAAATCCTAATGATGCCATCGCTTGAGCATCTTTCCAAACCTTACGGTAGAACTCAAACCCAATAAAATCTATGATATCCTGCTTGCCGATTAAGGCTTTCCAAACCTTACGGTAGAACTCAAACGCTTGAGTTTGCGCAAGCATACAACACATCCTATAACTTTCCAAACCTTACGGTAGAACTCAAACGTTATTTGACGCCGTTGGCATGATTACCGTATAATATGCTTTCCAAACCTTACGGTAGAACTCAAACTTGAAGCAACGTGGAAAGAAGATATATCTTGAGACGAACTTTCCAAACCTTACGGTAGAACTCAAACGCGTTCCCTCTCCGTCGCTCTACGTCTATTCTGCCCGCTTTCCAAACCTTACGGTAGAACTCAAACCAAGACACATGTGAACATGATGAGTAACTTCATCATCTTTCCAAACCTTACGGTAGAACTCAAACTAGTTTGATCAGCTCCAGCATCTCCTCCTTAAGACACTTTCCAAACCTTACGGTAGAACTCAAACGATTGGGCATGGAATTATCTTGGCTACCTCGGATTTCTTTCCAAACCTTACGGTAGAACTCAAACCTTCCCGGATCCGGTGTGCCCCGTCACGGTGAGGCAGCTTTCCAAACCTTACGGTAGAACTCAAACTATGCATATTCATTCCCCTATAGGTATTGTTTGAGTCTTTCCAAACCTTACGGTAGAACTCAAACTGACCTAAAGCTATCACAATTCGACGCTATAACTCTGCTTTCCAAACCTTACGGTAGAACTCAAACTTTAATCCTCTGAAAGACGAACACGGAAGATATTATGCTTTCCAAACCTTACGGTAGAACTCAAACAGCGATTTCAACCAGCCCCTTGACCCTTGTTGTTCTCTTTCCAAACCTTACGGTAGAACTCAAACATACTCCAAGACCTCATGAACCTGAACGAAAACCTTCTTTCCAAACCTTACGGTAGAACTCAAACGTTTTCACGATTGGGAAGTATGATGGGAAAAGGATGCTTTCCAAACCTTACGGTAGAACTCAAACCCCATACGCAACCCTTGGCCTGAAAGTCATACCCGCTCTTTCCAAACCTTACGGTAGAACTCAAACTATTTGCAACGATCTTATCACCCGTGATAGTCGCAGCTTTCCAAACCTTACGGTAGAACTCAAACTATTTGCAACGATCTTATCACCCGTGATAGTCGCAGCTTTCCAAACCTTACGGTAGAACTCAAACTCCTCTCCGAAACATCTATCACATTCACGGTCGGATACTTTCCAAACCTTACGGTAGAACTCAAACTTCAAGAAGCATGGGTTCCACACCCTCAAGACTCTTGAGCTTTCCAAACCTTACGGTAGAACTCAAACTTCAAGAAGCATGGGTTCCACACCCTCAAGACTCTTGAGCTTTCCAAACCTTACGGTAGAACTCAAACAATGATTTTTTGCCTCGGCATTGCACCGTTCACCTTCTTTCCAAACCTTACGGTAGAACTCAAACTGATCGAGATGCATACAATCCTGTCCCTGCTTGGCTCCTTTCCAAACCTTACGGTAGAACTCAAACTGGTTCATGAAGGGTGTGTTTGGTTCGGTGGAAACGACTTTCCAAACCTTACGGTAGAACTCAAACCGACAAGCATTAGCCCAAACCCTACATAGCCTCCTTGCTTTCCAAACCTTACGGTAGAACTCAAACTTCTTGTTGTAGTCAATCTGGTATTGCGTATAGCGCCTTTCCAAACCTTACGGTAGAACTCAAACTAAGCTGTCCATCTTATGTATCTTGAACCTCGCCTTCTTTCCAAACCTTACGGTAGAACTCAAACCAAGGCATTTTTGACGTATTTTAAAGCATATGCATATAAATTGCTTTCCGTATGACAATGCTGTTCGTCGAGCTATAAACTCCACCTAGTTATATAAAGCCCGACATGTTACATTATCATCATTTTTTCATCAGATTGTTGCCCGATGCAGATCTTATCCAAGATGCTTATAGAGGGAAGACAATATATTATCACTTTATCCGTTCCGAGATCAATCATGTTCTCAAGTCTTATTTTGAGTTCTTCAAGTTTTGACTTGGTGAGTTCCCCTTCAAAAAGAGAGTTCTGTTTCCTGTGGAGGTATTGCCCTAAAAGGGCATGTACTTTCGTAATCCGTTCTACTGAGACGTCATAGGCCGCAATGACGTACATCTACCACCACATCCTAAATACATGATACTTCTTTTCACCAATCAGGTGTTTCACTAATTTATAACACTCCAACCGAATCATCTCCCGATAACTCACTGGGCGTTTCAGATTTGGATGGTTTACCGTTGTTTTCAACTTTCCATCAAACTCGGCTATGAAAAGGCGACGCGCTTTTTCTTTTAATACTATGCCAACATCGCGCTCAAAATCATCCTTCGTGATTTGATTATTATTTACCAGTTTGAATATCATGCGTTCAACTATAACCGGCTTGAATATGTCAGCAAGATCCAGTGCAAGAGAGTAGCGCCTCTCGCCCGGCTCATGAAGAAAGCTTATAGCAGGGTGAAGATATGTATGGTAGATCTCAGAAAGGGCAACCCCGTATAAGATGGAGTTGCCAAACGATATGAGTGCGTTCATCTCGTCCTGCGGTGGCCGTATTTCGCGTCGTTTCATCTCAAACTCCTTAACTATCACATTAAGGCTTTCATAGTAGGTGTCCCATATCTTCCCCTCTCCACTCAGTATTGAAGGTACGGAACTCCCAAGCTGGGTCTCCTCGATCCTTTGAATGAATGGTAAGAGTTCATCTCCCCTCCTCTGATAGTACTTGAGGGTACAGTTCACGTTGTCTCTGATTCCATTAACCATTTCTCTTGCTATCAGGACCCGCTTGGCCGGATCGGAATAGTGTTCCACTTGCTTCACAACCACAAGGCCAGAGATCTGCGCCTCCCTAGGCATCAATGAACCCTCGTAGAAGCCGTAGAAGTTAAAGAAGTGGACTGGTTTGTTTTTTTTCATTAGCAATGAAACGGCTCCGGAGGTAAGGGTGATCCTGCCAAGGCAGTAGATGTCTCCCACAGACTCGATTGGGAGATGACGCTTACCTTCCTTATTCACGAAAGTCAGGGAGTTTGCTTTCCTAACCATTACACCATTCGAGACCAGGTACAGCGAATCCATATCAATTACACCATGCAGAACTCGTAATATGCACATTTCTTGCAGTAGCGCTTCGGTTCAACGGCGGGCGGGATTGGTACGGACATTACAGCCGAGATTTTTTTGATCGCCTCCTCGACTTCTTTCTCTTCGTTGGATCCCAGCTCCAAATATTCCCGCCTGCGCTCCTTTGGATAAGAAACCACCGCCTCTATAGTCTGCCCGTAGTTGTGTTTGAGGTACCAGAGGTAGTATAGGGTCTGCAACCGGCTGGCCACGCTCAAGCGACTCGACTTCTTTATCTCAAATAGAACCGCCTCTCCCCCCTCGCGTTTTACCACATCGATCACGATTGAGCCGAGCTTGACTTGCCGCCGCCCCTCCCGGAAGGATGTCTTGTCGACAAGTTTCCCCAGCTGGACGAGTTCGTCCTTGAACTCCATTCCAACACCGTTAGCGGATAACCACAACTTGCGGGGACAGACGACGAGGTAATTGACCATCGTTCCGGTAATATTCATGGTGCCCACCAATCAATATATCAAAGTCGCATCTGTCCTCCCGAGCAGTCCCTCATGATGTGAATAGTTCAGGCTGACAAGAGGCAAACCTTTATGCGACAGTAGATCCTTCAGCTCCTTGGCGCATTCCCTCTGTAAGATGAAAATGGGCACCTCGACCGTGTTCTCCAGCCTGATCATCAAATACTGCTTATACAGCTCCTCCTTTTCCTTAGGATCTGTGCATGTGTCCCATTTCTCCTGTGCTTTCCTAACTGTCTCCTCTATCTCACCATTCCCACCACGTGGGATCACAGGAACTGTCATGAAACTGTCCCTCGTTTTTATGATCTCTTCTGCGCTTTCGTTCCTGCCCAGATCCTTAAATTCCTCAAACACGTTGACCTCCAGCGCTTTTCCATAATTTTCCCATATTGTATCAAAGTACTCATCGTTCAGCTTTAGGAGATCCAGCTCCGTATCCACCTTTCTTTGGGGCAACAGGTTCATGCTCTCTTTTATCTGATCCTCGTTATACGGCAACATGTGCTCTGGTTTGAAGAGATAGACGATACCTCTTTTTTTCATCTCGCCCTTCCTGTTTACTCGCCCGCATCGTTGAACGAGTGCGTCTATTGGGGGAACTTCGGTAAACATTACGTCGAAGTCAATGTCTAAGGAGACCTCCACCACCTGCGTTGCAACCAGCACAATCGGCCTCCTTTTGTCACGCTGCCTTCGCCCCCACTCATTGAGCCAGTTTATCCGCTCACGCTTGTCGCTCAGATTGAACCTACTGTGCATCATAAAAAGGTCCCTATCTTTCCCCTCGTCACTCAATCCACATTCGTCCCGCAGCCGCCTGTATATCTGCACGGCCCTGTTAACCGTATTCGCGACAACCAACACCGAATATTTTTTTATGTTGCACTCCTCGGCGATAGATGCGGTTTTATCCGCCAGGTAGTCGTCAATATTTTCAGCATTGATCCTAATCCTTTTCTTCTTTGCATATTGCTCGTCCATCTCCCCCGCGCTGAGCGGGTATGTCGCGCATATGCCATTCTTCTGATCGCCTATCCAATCCGCCAACTTCTTTGGCAGGGTAGCGGACATTATCGTCATGCGCGTGTTGTGCACGCGTCGCATGTACGCCAGCCCGTGGAGAATTAACGACATTGTGAAGGGAGAATAGCTGTGTATCTCGTCCACTACGAGGTAAGCGTTGTTCAGCGCCAGCTCAATAATGGAGTAATGTCTACAGTTCATCAGTGACAGGAGGATCCTGTCAATAGTCGTGGTGACGACTTTCCTCATACAATATTCGTTGGCCAGCTTTTTACCTTTTTCATACTCCTCGTCCTCCAACAAGGATAGAGCAAGGAGGTGGTGGCTGTATGAAATGCTTTCGTGTTCGAAGATGCCTTTGCCGTCCTTTTCACCCTCGAACCGACTGCGCATCGCCTCGACCGTCGTTACCGTTGGCAATGTGTAGATGATTTTCCTGGCGTCGGATGGACATGCCAGCAGCGCGGTTTCGGTCTTACCAGTCCCGCAGGGTAGCCGAAACATCACACAGGGGCTGTTGGCACCCATTATCTTTTCCTGATAACTATAAAAATGCCATCCCTTTTCTTTAAAGTATTTCTTCATATATGACGATGGATTGTCGTTGCCGGTGAAGAATGCCTTTTCGAAAGGAGGGCTACCGCTGCACATCCAATCTGCGGTGCGTAATATGCCGTTGAAGAGGACATAGAGCTGCCTGATCTTGGAGCCACCCTTTATGTCAAGCCGCCGTTTGGCATTCAGGAACAGCTTGTAGGGATAATTGACGGCTATTGAGGCGGCCGCTGGTGGTAGGCCTTCACAGTGGAGAAATTCGTAATCTTTGTATAGATTGCTCCAGTAATCCGAGTGGTGTGTGGCTATAGACACCATAAGCATGTCTTCAAGCAGATCAGATCGGCTGTGCTGTATGGCGTTAATCATCTGTAGCGACAGCAGTGCGTGCGGCGGCGCTTTTGCATCGCGCTCACCATGCCCAGCAGCCTTCAGCCTCTCTTGCACCCTGATATCCAGTTTGCCCATATCATGCAGGTAACCTTGCAGCTCAAGGTACTCCAGCAGGGTCGCCCTGTCGAGAGATCTCTTTTTTAGCCATTCGTCAACATCCGGCGAGATGTACAGCGATTCGGCTATTTTCCTGCACAGTTCGCCGACCCCCTCAGCGTGGGTAAGCAGCACCTCACCTGAAGACTTCGCGAGCGCGCCCGCGATCTCTGATTTTAATGGTTCAGAAAAGGTAGGCATTTTCACCATTGAAGGAATACTGCCTCGCCCCCATATCGAGAGCAATCCTGAAGCCTGCGAAGACGACCAGCCGATCATATATTGCCCTCCTCGAAGCGCCCTGCCCATTGAAATCAATAGGTGCCTGTACAACCTTTGGCGGGATTATAGTCATACCCCTCCTGATCTCCCCGGCTATCCTCAGTGTTTTACCCACGATCTTCTCCGGCACAATCGTCGCTACCTCATTGGAGTTAACTGCAGAGACGTCCATCGTGAACGCGAACTCGGGCCTTTCGGGATAGAAAAGGTTCTCCGACTCACCAACCGAGAGGACATGCTTTGGGTCGTTCAGGGCCGTGTACAGTTGCTCAATCAACGAGGCGTCCTCCGATGCAAAATAGAGCACCCACTTCGGATCCTTTAAGAGATAGCGCGTTACCGGACAGCGGGTCATGCGCTGGTACTTTGGAGGTTTATTTTTTTCTTCATCTCCCCCCTCTTTCCCCCTCTCCTTCCTCTTCCTCGTCGTAGGCGACGGAAGGCAAAACTGCGCCCCCTCCCTATCGAACGGCTTGTAGTATACGGCAACCTCTTGGTTGAGTTCGCCAGGCGTCTTCATCAGAACCCCATACTTTATCCTCCTGAGGTTGGAAAGGAAGGTTCCCTCGGTCCACCCCGCGGCCGCTCCTAGCATGCCTATGGCGGTGGTCTTCGGGGGGAACTCGTACGTGTCCACGTATACCGTATTATACGGCACCCTGAACGTGCACATCATGCAGGAGAGTTCGACCCGCAGTCCTCTCATAGAGATCACCCAAGGAAACTCCCGACTTCAGTCGTGGAGTAGCTGACGGTACTGCTCTGTTGCACCTCACATCACCTGTATTTCCAGCATCTTCTTCCGGAAGTCGAGCATCGGGAGCACCTCACACCTCGTTCCGTCGAACGTTTTTTTCAGTTCATCCAAGTTCGCAACCGTGGACGTGAAGCAGCCAATGTACATTGATTCAATGTATTCCTCAAAGATGGTGTAGCGTTCCTTAAGCGCCTCTGTGTCCACAACTACTTTGCCGTCGACGTATCCCTGCTTTACCCTGAAGGCATCGCCGATGACCGGAATCTTTCTGTTGAGCAGGACCGCGACAATGGCCTCGGGATACACCTTGGTGAAGTGCCGGGACAGGTGTGCGCCGCCATGGTAGTCCATCACCGCTCTGAGCAGAGTTCTCACACGATCCGTTTTTTCCTCATCTGATAGCCTGTCTTTCTTCTCCGAGTCCTTGAGACCTTCGAGCTCTGCTTTATCAAAAACGCCGACACGGTCGAGCTCAATGAAAACGTTGCCGCGCATTATATTCGTTGATATCTCGGTCTCGAAGATGTTGTGTTCCTTAGTCTTTGGATCCGGGTTGTATGCGACCCCGAAGTCTCGGTCCTCTTGGTATGGGAAGATGCTTATCAGCCCACTTGTCCTCACCGGCGCAATGCGTTTCCTGTCTGCAGCAATCATAAATCCGAAGAGGTCGTCGTCATAAAACCTCACCGGATTGCCCAGCGATGTTACGACGGTCTTGGTCGTTCGCCCCTTCTCATCTTCTTTCTCAACTTCTTTTACTCTCTGCGAGATCTTGTCAGTGCCTGCTATCTCCGCGATCAGCTCCCTGAGGTTGTACTTGTACGATTGTCCTGAGACTCTCACGTATTCTTTTTGGTCGATTGGGTTTCGCGCCTTCTTCAATATGCTGATCACGCCCTCCGTGCCGTTCGAGTTGAGGTTTGCTCCCTCCACCCGCGCGAGTGTTACTATTTCAATTGCCTTCTTCACGTTTTTTCACCTCCCTTTGACCGGAATAAATTCCGTTTATCATCCCGTTAAGGATGATGGATTTTGTTGTTTTCCAGTCGTTCTTGTTGTCAAGCACTGGCCTCCAGTCCTGTTCCTGCTTCAGTTTCAGCTGTAGCTCCGAAAGCGCGCCCAGGAGTTCTTCAAAGCCTCGCGCCCTGAATACCTCCCAGACGAAGTTTTCTAAATTTTTTGTTCCTTTCATCGCCGTACCAATATAGTAACCAAGCCTGTTCAGTTCATCGAATCTCTTTCGCTCTTCCTCTGTTCCGAACACTTCAAGATACCTCCTTATCACAATGCGATAGTAAGGGGGCGCCGGTGAAAACCCCTTCTTGATCAAATCTTTCTGCTTCTTATCGCCCAGCTTCAGGAAGATCAGTTTTGTTATGAGGTGGTAAGATACCTCCTTGTTGAGTAACCTGCCGCAGAACTCGTTTCTCAGCATGTCGGCCTCGTTGCTTCCTTGGAAAGTCATCCCCTTCATAAATGCCTCAAATGGGGGGCGCCTCCTTCCAGTTGCATCTGTTTTATTGGCAGTTTTGTGGAGGAGCATGAAAAAGCGCATCAGCCCAAAGAGACGGTTACCATCAATCATTCCCCCCTCTGGGATTTCTTTCTTTCCGGAGGTTAAGTAAAACATGTTGATGTTCTCCACGAACTTGAATGGCGCGAAATCCGCATTCGTGATAATACTGCCGTCTGGTAGCCCCCCTTCATTTGCAGACGTTTTTTCATCGTCATTGGTCTCAGCGGGTGCGGGTGAGATCTTTGCCAACGTACAGAAAAATTCGTAGATTGAGAAGAGGAGAGCATCGTGCGTGCTCCCCGGTACTAAGGTGAGCTTGCGGGCATTGCTGTTTGCAAATGTTTGGATCCTCCTAAAGTTCTTCACCATCAAACAGAGGGATGCCAGCAAGATTGAATCGAAGATAATATTTATCCGTCTCACCTTCTGCTTGCGCCCGTTCTGGCCGCTCAAAACGTTGAAAGTGTTGCCCATCCCAGAATAGATGAGGAAGGCGCACCTTCTGCAGAAGGCGAGTCGCTTCTGCGGCGGAGCCAAAAACAGGCCCTGCCCCTTGCCCCACTCAACTTCGTATGGGAAGATGGCAGCGGTGTTTCCTATCACATCGTCGGTGCTGCCACAGTGCGCACATCTTCCTTTCTCGGTTTTCCCGAAGAAAAGCTGGTCAATCGTGCCCTTCTGGTATGTTGTGGTTTTAAAGCCGCCAAATCGCCTCAGTGCCCAATTGAGGTCATTCATGGTTTCTATTCGCGGCAGATTACTCCGGCCAGCGGCAAGTGCCGAGGGACCGTCGAGAATGTGTTTTTTTATAAAGTCGTCGTCAACCTTCTCCACAACCGCTTGAATTTCGTCGTCGGTCACTTCCTGAAATTCCGTATTCAGGAACAGGACAATGAGACCATTTCTGTAAAGCATATCGAACATCGCCGCTCACCTCACGGGGTTCAGGAAACCGAATCCGGAACCCGTCAGTTCTCCCAGTCCGGCATCTTGGACAAATTTATAGAACCTGTAAGACGGGCCCTTTGTATGCTTCTCCAGCAGCGACCACACGGTTCCGATCACGAAATATTCCTCGCCGCCCTTCATTGTATGAACGGCCACTTCCCTGCTAAACACCATCTTGTCGAAGAGGGGCGTGTCGTATGATGGCACCTCGCCGTAAAACGCCTCATATTTCTTCTTCGCCAGCTCAAGCATCCGATCCATGATCTTCTGGAGCCCGTTTGGTTGCGAGGGCACGGCCCACTTCCCGGTCTCCTTGTCTTTGATCGCGACGGGGCTCCCCGAGATCATTCTCCCCCGGTAGGGCAGGTCAAAAACTGTGACCTCATTAACTCGAACTGGGTGACTGTTTATCTCTAACACCCCCTTCTTCCGTAGTGAGTCTGCCAGCGTGTGCACAAGGTGCTGGTCAGGGCTTGAGAGGAGCAGGGTCTTAGCTTGGTCGTGGACGTAGTCCGTTATTGGGAAGACGTCACTGAATGAGAAGAGCTTCATCGGTCGGTCATGGAGATCCTCGTAGGACGTTCCCCCGAGCGTTTCATGGATCATGCCTTGTATGCTGTGCTTGTTTACTGTAGAATAAGCGAAATCGTTGAGAGGTGAAAACGTCATTTTTAATCGCATGCTATCACCGGGCTCTCGTTTCCTCTCTCCAAAAAATTCTAAATCTGCCTATTTTCTTCCATCTGACATCTTTTCGCGTGTTTGCGAGTTCTAGTAAAGCACTTTGCACAGTCTTCTGATTAAGTCCCAAAGCATTGGCGATTTCATTGGGTGTCTGAGGTACATTGTTTTTCAATGTATTATAAACACGCTCAATCGTATCTGAAGACATAATTATCTATTAATATCATTTATCCATACTCATATATATATTACTTTCTATGAGTACGCATAGAAAGTACGATTCCTCCTCTTAATTTTAACCCACTGGCGGGAGGGGCAGGGTCACGGCTATGGCGATGAGGGCCTTTGCGTCTGCTCCGCCGTAGAGTCCAGCGTAGTAAATGCCAAGCGCCAGTACCGCCGTGAGCCTTATGCTCAGAACTAACAGCACCAAGGTAGCCCGGCGTGGTGAGGGTTTCTAACGACGTCATTTTATAATTATGATTATGCCAAGATTGAGCAGACCGTGGGCCAAACTTGGAGCGATGATATTCCCTGTTTTTTCCCTTACAAAGCCGAACAGAAATCCTGTAAAAGTGGAAATTATTCCACTATTAACTGCCAAGGCATATTGTCCTGTGAAAGGGTTAAAAGGATTTAGAAGGTGAATGATCCCGAAGAGGAAAGAGGTTATAAATAAACCTGGACCGAATTTAACTCCTGCGTAATTCCAAGTATAGCCAAAACCTTCGTTTAGTCTAGACTGTACATACCCCCTAAACATGATCTCTTCCCCAAAACCTACAAAAAAGAATTGAAAAATAACGGTCCACACGACTAGTTCGGAATCGATAATATTGGCCATTATAAAAATAGAGAAAATTGGTAAAATAATAGGCCGTTCTTCCCTCTGAGATGACAGTGCCCCCTCGTCCCCTGTTCGTTCTCTTGAAACGAGTAGCAGAGCCAGAAGTGTTGCCATGATCTGAAACAGTAAATTCA
>Ga0272448_1004280_pt1 | contig 16369 bp, 16 predicted proteins | sample YNPCB0191_FD_202220 | JGI IMG/M metagenome (GOLD analysis project Ga0272448, IMG submission 202220) | Hot spring sediment microbial communities from Yellowstone National Park, WY, United States - YNP-CB-019-1 | ecosystem: Environmental > Aquatic > Thermal springs > Hot (42-90C) > Sediment...
GTGACTATTAGGTTATTCAGCCTACCAGGGTTCCTTCTCTCAGCAGGGCTTGCGATACTGCTTCATGAGATTTCTCACGGAGTCCAATGCGTGATCGAAGGTATCCCAATAAAATCTTCTGCAATCCTCTTAGCCGTGATCACATTTGGGGGCGCGGTTGAGCCTGATGAAAAATCTCTCGAAGAGGCTGATAGAATGTCCAAGTTACGTGTATTCGCTTCTGGGTCCTTCATCAACCTTCTAACAGGGTTAATAGCTCTTCTCTTGAGCATTCCTCTAAGAGGCGTGCTCCCTGACTACCTATACGCATTCATTGATCCGATGCGGTTCACTTTCACAAACCTTTCAATAAATTTGGCTCTTGTAAACATGTTACCAATATATCCACTTGATGGTGGGCAGATGCTGAATGCTTTTCTCCACCCTATGCAAAAAGTAGGTTCTTGGATCCAGAAGATAGCTATGTATGGTTTTCTAGCACTCTTGATTTCAAATATGGCTCTAAGCCTCATGAGGTTCGGCTTGATATCAATTTAGCCTCCTCGCTGACTTTGCTAATGGAGAGCTTCTTCGGCTCAGGAACTTTCAATAAGACTATAACCGCTGAAACGACGCTAGTTACAGCTGCAACTAAGAATATAGCTCCGAAACCATAGGATTCTGCTATCACGCCTCCGAATAAAGCTCCAAGAGTTGAACTCTCTTCAATAATAGTAGTGTATAAGCCCATTCCGAAGCCCCTGACCTCAGGGCGTATAAGATCGGCGATATAAGCCCTCATAGTCGGCATTAGTATCGCATTTGAAGTGGACTCCATTACCCTCGTAACGAGGAGGAGTTCATAGGAGTTCACTTTCCAATATCCTACCATCGTCCCTGCGAGGCTGAACGAGCCTAATAGGAAAACTGGTTTACGACCGTATCTGTCAGCCAATATTCCTGCTAAAGGAGAAAATACTAATGTGCAAAGGGCACGGATGGCGAAGAAGAAGCTCATGCTCGTCATGTTCAATCCAAGCTCTTCTTCGAGATACAAGGATAGGAATGGATTAACCATCGTGTAGCCTAGGCGTTGGAAGAGTATCGATGTCAAGTAGATCCCGACGAAGATTCCTAGTCCTCTCAACATTGATACGAATCTATTAAGGTCTAATCTGCTTCTCCTCTCATCTTCTCTTACGCCACTAGGCTTAGCTGGGAGAGTTTCCTTAACAAATAGTAGAATGATTCCAGCGCTGATGGCTACAAAGACTCCGCAGAAGATGAATTAGCTTCTGATATCAGCTATATCTATGAAGATGCCTGCGACGATTGGTCCAAAAAACTGTCCTACCCCTCCCGCCATGCTATACAGAGCCATAGCTTTCCCTCGATCCTTGGCTGGAAAAATGTCAGCTGCGATAGCTGTTATCGCCACTGGGGTCATATAATATGAGAAGCCCTCGATGAATCGTAATATGAAAAATGTGTTGAAGTCTTTGGTTAAGAAAGCGAAGAGGAAGAAGACTAGAGCATAGACAGTCACTCCGAAGAGCAGAACAGGTTTTCTACCCTTCGTATCTGAGAATTTCCCAGCGATTATGGAGCTGAAAATCCCTGCGAATGTTCCAACGGATATGAGGACTCCATTACTCGACACAGAGATGCCATGATTCTTGAAAAATATTGGCAGAACCATGTAGATAGTTGAGACAGTGACCTGCATAGAGATCATTGCAAGAATAAGAATGTAATAGTTTCTACGTTGAGAGCTTTCAGCACTCCTATTCATCTTAAAGCTTCCTAAATTTGTATTTTTTTGAGGATGTTCAATCTGCATATTAATTTTTCTATCAGAAATACATTTATTTTGAAACATCAATTAAGACATACTGCAGCGGAGGGTAGGACCGGGGAACTAGCCCTGCCCTGTCACCCTTAACGGGCTATAAAGGGGGTCAGCAACCTCAAGAGAGCTGGTGAAGCGGACTGTAAGGCGCTCAGCAATCCGTTGAAGGCCCGTCTCATGGGGCTGACGGTTGTGCCCTTAGCCTCTGTAAGGAGGTTGAGGAGCATTCACTAGGTGAACCTGGCCAGGCCCGGGAGGGAGCAACCTAAACCTAGACGTCCAGCGCTCATGGGTAACGGGCTCGAGGAGGGTTAAGCGTAGCTGCAGGTCGCTTAGCCTGCGACCTTGAGGAGCCTCCGCTGCACTCTTGACCATCGAATATAAAAACCTATAATCATTGATAAGTGTTCAGATGAGTCTTGCCGCAGATTAGAGATCTCTGAAGATTTTTACGGAGAGCATGAGCGGGTTATTAAAAATATTAAGAGACGGGAAAGTGAGACCCATCAATCTAAACTGTTGAGGGAAGTCCCGGAGAAATGGATCGATTTTGTTTTTAAGCTTCCTAAAGATGATTTGACCCTTATCTCTGTAGATGGAGTTGTACAATTCTGAGTTCGCTTATGGAGGATTTGTAGCCGTTGGTAGAGCGTGCGCTCTCATCCACCTTCGAGATAGGGGTCAAGAGATAGTGAAGCGAGTTAAAATCTACTCTGGGGAATTGTTCGATGATAGGGATCGTTACAATATCCTCAACTACGTGCGGTTGATCTCAGAGTATGAGGCAGCTCGAAAGGCTTCAGAACAGGTGCTAAAGGAGGGAGAGAAGTCTTTAGTGTTGATGGATGGTTCCTTATACTTTCCCTGTTTTCATTACGCGATTCGCGATTATCAGCATCATCCAATCTTGATGGCTGAACTCTTCGAAGCAGTTTCTTCAATCTACAAGATAAGCGTAACTGAGGTTTTCCCATTTGCCGTAGTTTCTAAAGACTCTTCAGCTTTCTATCTCCACATGATGCTTCTGAAGGAGGCTACCATTAAAGCGGGTTTAAAAAATGTGGCTTCTCTTCTCGAAAAGGCCTCATCTCCCCATGATCTCAGGTTAAAGATGGTTGACTGGCTCTCTGAAGACAAGGAGGCTTTTGAACCGCTTCTTGACGCTGTTCCCTTATGCGATATAGCTCTAATCGGGCGTTCAGTATCTAAAACAGGGTTCTCTACTCCTCTACTCCTCGTACCCTCAATCTATTATGAGCGAGGTAGTGTACCTTCTTTCTACAATCGAATTGAGCATGTTGTTGGCGGAGCAATAGCTAAAAGAATGTTCTCAGCTTTGGATGCTTTCTTCTCTACTCCTGAGGTGGCGATGACCTACTTTAAGCCTACTTTAGACGCTCGCCCCATTCGAGTTGACTTGTCTGCCTCTGTATTAGAGTTCAAGGGGGAGTGGAAGACTATAGAGCGGAGCATCTTCATCGATAAAAAGATCGATCTTGAAGCCTTGATACGGATCCTTAATCCTCTGAGGCACTGGTTCTATAACAAAGTCGAGTATAACGTTTCCCTCCATAACGCAGACAAAATTGCTAGGTTCGATACAGACCTCTATAAGTCGAAGTATGAGCCCTACTTGATTGAAAGGCTTAAAGAAGCTGGGCTTGATACCACTGGTAGAAGGAGGGCGCTCAGAGAGGTGAAACGATAATCGAATATGGAATGATTATAGGGCAGGCAACTCCAGACTCGTTTGAGTTTAGTATCTATAGTCCTGAACATCATCCAATCAATTATGAATACGTTCAAGTATCTGTTGAAGAAATCTTCCGAGAGGGCTTAGTCAAAAAAGAAGTCCTCGGTCAGGTTAAGCGCCTCACATCAAGCTATCTCTTTTACGACCAGAGGAATACCTCAAGCGCGTTTTGGAAGGAGAGGGTGCTGGGGGCAAGCGATGAGCTTATACAGATAATAGTCTCGGCGAAGATCCTTGGATACATCCATGAAGAAAAAGGAAAACGAGAGATCCTACATCCACGATCCCCTCTAATGCCTTGAACACCCGTGCTAAGCGCCTCTGATACCCTCTTAAACAAATTCTTCAAGCTTAATGTAGAAGTTCCGCTGAAGGTGGGGGGGCCTTCTTCACAGGGAATGCGTTGATATATGCATCTCTGGAAGAGAGTTGCACAGACATACTGCAATCCTGGCGATGACCAGATATGGTAAGAGCTACTTTGCAGGCAGAATCATGGAGGAACTTCTCAAGAGAAGAGCAACGATTCTGACAATAGATGCTCATGGAGACTATGCCAACATAGCTATTGATCCAGAAGGGCATCTTCACAAATTCTTCCATGATAAGCTGTATTTAAACCTGAAACCGCTGAGAGGTTTGAAGCCTCTAATACAGAGCCTCTGAATCTGGGTGTTTCCTCGTGTGGTCTAAGGGAGTTTTACGCATTGGCTGGGATCGATGGAGACATCTAAAGAATAATCTTGAGGAGGGTCATCAAAGAGTTATCGAAAGAGAAGAGGATCTATACACTGAATGATATTATAGCTAAACTGGATGATGATGAGCTGTGGAAGAGAGAGGATGAAAGGAGAATAGCCACTATAAAAATGCGTATCAAAGATCTTAGCGACAGAGGCGTATTCACCTGTGAGGACTTGATGTGAAGAAGTTCTTCAAACCGATGCATATGTTGGATGTCTTCCTAAGCGGACTCCCTGATCGTGCTCAAGACGTCTTCGTTGGGATCATTCTCCAAAAAATCTTTGATGCAAAATTCAAAAAAGAGCCTTGGGCTAGGCTACCGTTATTCTTCCTTATCGAGGAAGCTCACAGATTTGCTTCGCCAGTCGAGATGGGAGGAAAGTTTTCAAGAAACATCATAGCAAGGATAACTACTGAGGGAGCGAAACTCGGTCTATTCCTTATAATAATAAGTCAGAGACCGAGGAAAATCGATCCTGATGTTTTAAGCAATTGCAGCAATTTGGCAGTCCTCCGCATAGTCAACCAGTCAGACCAGCAGACTATGCGTGCTGCAAGCAAATACTTCTCCGAAGATCTCCTAGAAGATCTACCTGCTCTAGAGCAGGGTGAAGCTATCTTAGTTGGGCTATTCGTCCCAGTTCAAGTTATGGTGAGAACTGGTGATCGCGAGACGAAGCATGGCGGGCGAACCCCTAACATATACAAACTGCTGAGTGAGGCATTGAAGGATGCAGAGAATAAGCGCAAGAGAAGAAGCCTCAAATTATATTAAATTGGATTAGCAGCCGCATAAACCGTAATTCAAGCTTCCTATAGTCGAAAGTATTTTTACCGAGGGCTCATACTGAAAACGTGAGTTAGATGAGCGATAATCTTCCAAAACATGCTTTAGTAAGACAACCGGGGGATCGTTATAGAAGTTGTATTTCCTCTCACCCTCTCAGACATATCGTGGATCTCAACCTCGCAAGAAAGCAGCATGAAGAGTACTGCCGGGCTCTGAAAGACCTTGGGCTCGAGGTAATTACGCTCCCCCGGGATGACTTGCATCCTGACTCATGCTTTGTAGAGGATAATGCTGTCATTCATAAGGGTAGAGCCCTAATCTGCCGGATGGCTAAGGACAGTCGCCGAGGTGAAGAGGAGGCTGTCATGGGTTTTCTTGAGAACTGTATGCCTGTGAAAAAAGCGGAATACCCTGCCACTGTAGAGGGGGGAGATGTGATTCATCTACCAGACCGACTCATAAGCGGAGTAACTGAGAGAACTAACATGGATGGAGTGAGGCAGATGAGAGAATGGCTAAATGTGAAAGTGGATGTTATCGAGAATCCCAAAATCGTTCACCTGAAAAGCTATATCACCTATCTTGGGAGGAAAACTGTAATCGCAACTGAGGGCTATGCAAAACATCCCATGTTAGAAGGATTAAAGGTGATTGTAGTTCCAAAAGAGGAAGCATATGCTGCGAACACGCTTGCGATTGGAGACGTCGTGCTAATGCCTAGGAAATATTCCCAAGCCTTTGAACTGGTCCTTAGAGCCGGGTTCGAGGTAAGACCTATAGACGTGAGTGAGTTCGAAAAGTGTGAGGGAGCCATTACTTGCCTATCTCTGCTCTTCTAGCCTTCATAGAAAGGATGCTTGTTAATTTAATTGAGGGGTCTACCTTCAACCTACTTTTTTGACATAAGTTCTACGTATGATTAACATGAAGCCTAAAAACGAAGGTGCTTTGCCGCGGGATACTTAGATTATTTTATAATTCGAGTTCGTTAATTGAGCAAATTTGATAGGCTCTTATAAGCTATTCTTGTACTTGATAATCTATTTTCAAATCAAGATCGTATTATTAAGTTTTTAATAACCAAAATTTTGAATGGGTCTGACTATAGAATTCAAAATATGTTTTAGGTTTAAAATAACTTGTTTTAGATATGTTTAAAGGCTATAGACTTTCAGGATCAATTTTATTGATTTTTCTTTATTTCATCTATTCTAATCTTAGCTCTCTTTAATATTTCGGATATGATGAACGAGTATTTTGCAGGATTGTTAATCTTTAGAAGAAGCCCTAACTCAATCGTTTTATTCTTTATGCTGAATATTCGAACCTCAGGTTCAGAGTTGGAAGAGAGCTCATTTTTAACTTCGTCAGCAACCTCTAGTAACGCTTTCTCAACTTCGGAAATTCGTAGATCATCGTCTATGGTAATTGGGACAGAAATCCGTATTTCTCCTGAAGCTGTTTTATTTACTACTATATCTTCAGTGATTTTTGAGTTAGGTATGTATATTATTTCGTTATCAGGCGTAATAATAGTGGTATTCATCCAATTCATATTTAATACTCTTCCAAAAAAACTGCCTACTTGAATCCAATCTCCTATCTTGAAAAGATTATAGGTGTTAATAGCTTCATAAGAACCTATGTTTGATAGTAGGTTTCTAACTGAGAATAAGAATATTACTGAAGAAATTATTATAATTGTAAAAACTAACATCAGCTCTAATCCAAGCTGATCTAAGCATATTAAGATTCCAATTAACCAGATTAGAGAAGTCACTATACGTCTTGCTTGTTGGGCAGTATTCTTGCTAACTTTGCCTAAAGATTTTGAAATTAAACTTCCAAGTATCTTGGCAACTATCCAGGTTGCAGCGATTATGGCGCTTAGAATAGTCAATCTCAGAAGTAGTTCGTATGGTATTTGAATATTTGTTTGGAGGATTGATGAAGCTTCTAAGATTTTCTGGCTCATTTTTTCGTTCTCCTAGGTTACTTCAATATATCTTATTTTTTCAGCTATCTCTTCAATATAGTTCAAAGGACCAGAAATCAATATCTTATCTCCACCTTTAAAAATAAAAGATTTTGTTGGATAGATAAGCTGGCCACTTCTAAATACTCCTATTATTCTACAATCTTCTGGGATGCCTAAGTAATCAACGGTTTTACCTATTATACTTCCATTAGGAGGAACAATGAGTTTTAAAATCTTGAAGTTTTCAGTTCTATTCTCATATAAGATCTCAGAATTGAGGATTTCAAGGGCGTTCAAGAAAAGACGATATGTCTCCTGAGAAGGGCAGATTACAACATTTGCTCCAGCCTTTTTGATCGTCTCTATGTTTTCCGGTTGATGCGCTCTAGCGATTATGAAAGGTATGCCAAAGTGACTTTTAGCGATTTGGCAAACCTGAATGTTAATTTTGTCATCATTGGTTAGTATAAACATGGCATCAATTTTCTCTGCCTCGATCTTTTTCCATATTTCTATTTCTATTCCACTTCCATTAAAAATGGCTGCATCCGAGTGTTCAGCTATTTCTTTACATCTTTTTTCATCACTTTCAATAACTGTTATTAAGTGTCCTTTCTCTGAAAGATAATGGATGATCGGCATTCCTATATGTCCCGCACCAATAATCAATATTCGCAAGGAATTATACCATAACTCCACTCATCATTGAGTTAATTAAAAGTTTTATTACAATAAAAATTAAGAGAGTACTCCAAATTTTTTTCCTAAAATTTGCCTTTTACTATACTCTCTTGTGAGATTAAGTAAAACAATTCCTAAAAGTCCGAAGGCTAAACCTAAAGCGAGCGACTCTAAGCTTAAAGTCAGGATCATAAAGGCTGAAGTGCCGATTGCTAGAATTGTTAGAAATGGATATAACGGAACCTTGAAGTAACGATAGAGGTGAGGATCATTCTTCCGTAAACGAATTAAAGATAAGGCTACTGTGATTGATGTAACATTATATCCTAGGGCGATAACGTAAACCATAAAGTCAACAGACCTGGTTAATACTAAAATTATCGCTAAAAGAGTAGTAAGAATTAATGATGCATAAGGTGATTTATATCTATTATGTACTTTTTTAAAAACAGGTGGCAATAGGTTGCTTCTGGCTAATGCATAAGCTATCCTTGTTCCTCCCGCCATGCTGCCATTAATTGTCGACAAGGTTGCGATGATACTTCCAAGAGTAATAATGATCACTCCTATAGGGCCCATGAAATAATTTGCTGCATCCTGCAAAGGAGTGCTTGAGGATCCATATACTTCTATTGGTGCTCCTCCAATAGTCGCTATGGCTGCTCCAGTGAAGAGAATAGTGATTATGATTAGGCATAAAAAAAGAGCCTTTGGAATCGTTTTACCTGCAGTCCTAACTTCTTCAGATAATTGTGTTATAGTTTCATACCCTGCATATGTTGGAAAAATATAGCTTATCATGGATATTGTTGGCAAAGGACCCTTTGGGAACAGAGGCTCAAATCTGCTCGGATCAAAACTAAAGAAAGACCCGATAATATAAAGGGAGATCGAGGAAATTAAAACAGCAGTTAGAATAAACTGAGTTTTACCAGTTGCTTCAGCTCCTTTGAAGTTAACTAAGGCGAAAAAAATCAATGTTATAACTGCTAAAATATATGGTTCCAACCATTTTAAAAAATAATTAAGAGAGTATGCAAAGACTACTGCTCCCAAAGAACAATCTGTTATGCTTCCAATCCAATCATACCATCCTGCGATGAATGTAGGTATTCTCTCCCCAAAGGCTCTTCTAACAAAACTTATTGCGCCACCTGCACCACCTGGCACAGCTGCTCCAAGTTCAGCATAAGAAAGACCACCAAGTAATGCGAAGAAGGCTCCTATTAAAAATGTTATCAATATACTTGGTCCAGCTGTTTCTATAGCTTTCCCCATTATAGCAAACATGGTGCCACATATAGCTGTGCCTACTCCAAGGAATGTTATCTGGATGAGATTTAAAACCCTCTTTAATGGGATCTCCCTCTCTGATTTTGTCAATCCATCACCCAATATGAGATTTATCTTCCTTGATGCAATACGAAAATTATTGTGAACTATTACATATCGTATTCAAATTTAAAACTAATCAGATTAAATAAACAATATAGCTTATATCCTCTTTTTTAGTCATTTAACAAGCTTAAAAGTTTTTTATGAAACTTGAGTTATCTTTATCTAAGTAAATAAGAACCAAAATCAATGCTACGAATTAACTTTTTTAAAAAAGAAAAAAGAATTTAGGAAGGCGAAGTCACAATGGCTTTGAATTGTGGATTCAAATTTGGAGTCTTACCTGATATCCCTTCGCTGGCTATTTTGATCCTGTCTGCCGTGATGTCGATGAGCAAATATGTTGTTTTGCCTGCTATAATCTCAAATTTTACGTGTATATCGATATGACCTGGAGGGATTCTAAGGTCGATCGTTGATCCATCACAAAGGGTTGCATTTGCTTTTGATATATCCATCCTAATCTTCGAATAGTTTCCTATCGGGATCTCGCTTACAGCGAGGTCTCTTGTGACGTTTACTAGTGCCAAAAGATCAAAGTACGCCTGACCATCTTCTAGAGGAATAGATACCCACCCATCTGAAGCGTTCAAAACCTCTAGAGAAGTTATCGTCAGATTCAAGTGCTTCAAATCTGGCACTGGAGCATCCGTAACTTTGACTGAAAGTGTGCCTGTCTTGCTATACACCTTCGTGAATAGGTTTGGAAGAATAAACATGGATGAAGATAAGATTATCGCGGCCAATATCCCTATCACACCGAACATCAAGACTTTTCTTATTCCATATGCCATCTGTTTCAAGCCCCTCTAACCCGTCTAATAACCTCATTACAAGCTATATTTAATGAAATGCAATTGAACAGATTGTACAAATCATTGAACGGAAGATTAAGGCTTCAGCCTCCAAGTCCTCAATGCCTCAAACCAGAGAATCACCATTACTAAAATGTTAACAATGAGCGCGTATATGCTGTAAAAGTTCACCGCCTTGAACTGGCTTATGAAAAATATGAATAACCCTGTGAACATAGTTGAATATAGGAAAAGCCTAGGGAGTCTGAATGTGCCTAGCTTAAAGAATTCCTTGAATACTCCTACCTTTATCTCTCTCACAAGCTTGTAGTCTCCTCTATCATTAATGGCTAGCCCTAATTCCTCAAGCTTGTTCAGATGATATAATGCTAAGTTTGGGCTCGAGAAGTGGAGACGCCTTTGGAGCTCACGTACGCCTATTACCCCTTTTTCAGATTCTAAGAGCGCCCAATAAGCCCTGAGTGTGTTTCCCTTCAACTGGCTAACCAGTTTTTCATTATCCAAACCGATGATCCTCGCAGATTGGTGAATTAGATGAGTTATTTTGAAAGAACTAGAATCCTTCAGCTTTAATCCTTTGTCTACTTAAAATATGTATCATATAATTAAAGATGGATTAGAATTTTTTTACAACTTATGTTAGGTTTATGAAAAATTGGAAAGGATCATGACTTACAATTTTGGTTAATGGTTAATCTTTCCAGTCTAATAGTCTTTTCTCCCCTTCGATCCTTCTCAGATCCGTAAAATCTTGAGTAACTTCCAATATTCCAAGATATTTTTCATTTTCATCTCTAACAGCGAAGTATCTTATATATACTAAGCGATCTTTAACCGTTATCCAGAACTCAGCTATCTCTTTCTTTCCGCTCTTGAAAGCCTCCAGAATCTTCTTAACATTGTTGACGCTCTTTTAAGGATGGCATAGTTCAACTTTTCTCCCAATAACCGCATTCGTCCTGAAGGATATTCTCTCTTCACTTTTATTGAAATGTTTCACGGTATTATCCGCATCGACGAAGGTTACATCGATCGGGATAGTGTTCAAGGCAGTTTCTATCTCAGCTTTCGAAAGCGAGTCTAACTTGAATTTCATTATACGCCCTCATTCTAAGCATTGTTCCCTTAAGAAACGAAATCAATATGTCGAAAAGTCTACAATTCCAATAACCGACTTCAAACCAGTATACGCTTTCCTAGATTTTATTTATACCACATCGATTCCTCCCTTTCTAAGTTTTATATTTATCCTTTTATAACTAATCTTGCAGGGGATGAAACAGGTGACAATCCCATGTGAGATAGCTGTGAAATGCATAATGCTTCCTGTTAAGGGCTGTGATAGCCTTAGACAAAAATAAGCAGCTAAACGCTTAGGAATAAGCCAACCAGCTATAAGCCTGTACGAGAAAAAAAGAGAGGGAAAGCTCTAAGCTTCAAAAATGACGAGATCCTGGAGCTAATAGAGAATCTGGCTGAATCTGTATCAAAGGAAGATCTATCCCGTGAAAGTTTCAAAGATTTTGTGAGATATGCAGAACAGCACGATCCAAAGGATTACTCTGCGAGTTTCAAAGACGCTCGATCCTAAAATCTTGTTGAAAGGATGTAACCTATGCATCACTACCGAATCTTTAAAGCGCTTATAAATACTTAGAAGTTGATTTATATCATTTCGGGAGTTCTCTTGACAATAAAGTTCGATATTCTCTGTAATATCGGCTAATTACAATCACTGAATAGTCAAGGATAGTCATCTAAACTTCATATCTAGACTTTCACTCAATTTAACTATACAAGCTTAAGGATAAACTATGCTATACTGTTTAAACGTAAATCCCTACATATTGAGGTTTTTGAATGTATAAAAAAGATTCAACACAAAATTACTATTAACCTTAAAAGGTGCCAAATAAAGAAATATAATTTGGCAATCAGGATCTCAATCGAATCTTTTTGGATCTATTAGTCCTCGGCTTTTCGAGAGGTATCGGCTCAACTCCTATTTCACGGAATTTTAATAAAAACCACTTTCTATAAAGATCTCTCCTCTCTTCCATACCACTTTTATAATTAATTTAAGGATTATTTAAATCAAGACGAAATAAAAATACTAAATATAATTATTAACTATATAAGAAGAGATAATAAGTATATTTTTAAAATAGATTTGTTAAATGTTCATCAAAAAGTCTACATATCTAGGCATCGAACATGATTCTATGTAGTTGGAAAAACAAAAACGATTAGGATGCTTACAAGCATGTCGATACTGTCTGAGGGCACAGCTAAAAAATGTGATTTGACAGACGAAACAATCCGGTAGAAGCTAAAGAACAGATGGGAATAGTCCCTAACGTGAGCAACGTCTATAATTAACTTTCAGCTTGGAATAACCTCATTTTCAAAGGAAAGCTTTACAACCTGCCTAAAGAATTCAGGGAGCGCCATGTAGAGGAATTCCTTAAAATGTTCGGGTTGTATGATAGACGAAGAGATGAAGTCCAAGGCTTTTCAAGGGGAATGAAAAGGCGAATCTGCATAGCTATGGCTTTGATGAATATGGTTAATGTACTCTTCCTAAACGAGCCTACTTCTAGTCTTGACATTCAAAGAGCTGATTATCAGAGATCTAATTCTAATTTGCAAACTTAACAAGCAGGGGCTGACCATGTTCATAACGACTCATAATATCGAAGAAGCAAGCCAAATGTACGGTAGAATAGCTATAATTAACTATAGTATAATCGCAGCAATCGATACTCCTGAAAAAATTAAGAGGACTATTAAAAGTCTTCAGTCTATGGAGGTATCTTTTGAAGAACCGCAAGCAGAAGCATTGAAACATCTAGAAAATTTTCCAAAATCGAGCGAGGTTATCAAAGAAGGAGACGAGTTCAGAATCTTCACAGATGATCCTACAAGCATCTATTCTTCAATTTAGAATTACATTCAGGAGAAAAATCTCAAGCTCATGTCAATCAATATGCTTGGTCCGGGTCTAGAGGAATTATTCGTAAAAATTATAGGTATTACTCCATCGACAATAGTGGAGGATTCCACTGGTATCAAAGAAAGAAGGCAAGTTAGACGGAGGCAGATGTAAAACTGTGTATACGAAGACGTCTCAGCAAAGTTCTAATGACGTGAGCTATCACTATGAAAGATGTGAAGACATACTACACGCGACCACCGTTCCTCATGTTTGGAGTTCTCTTTCCATTTAGTCTATTCTTCTCATTCATTATTGGAAGAAATCTGCCGTTAGCTTCTCAAATCCCGGTTTTGATTTTGCAGACACTCTTCTTTGCCTCATCATCTATGGGCACCGTAGTAATACCTACAGAACCCCCCCAATCAGACCTTCGACAGATTCCTAACCTCTCCTGTATCCCTCCTTTCGATAGTAATTGGTAAAACTTGAAGACTTGTTTATTATGCTCTCAACAGAGAAGCATATTCCTGTAAATGATTCGAATAACTTATTTCTAGGAATCAGAGTATTATTCTCCTGTGACGAATATTGGAAGCTAAGGAATCTGGAAAATATAACTGTGAAGGAAGAAAACTGAAGAGGGGAAAACTATCCTTAGTAGTAGCCTTGCTATTAATAGCTAATATAATCGTACTTACCTTTCTCACTATAAATTTTAATCTTCAGGTCTCTAAACTAAACAGAGATATAGAATTATTGAAGTTCCAGCAGTCTACTACAAGTTCCGAGCTATTATCCCTTAAGGAAGAGCTGAAACTGTTAAGGCTTGGGAACAATTCAGAGAGCCTCCTCCAAACCCAAGTTTATAATTTTGCTCGGGGATCCGTCGTTCTTATCAAGGTATCCACTTTAACGGGTAGTGGTCAGGGCTCAGGCTTCGTCTATGATACGGAGGGTAGGATCATAACTAATAACCATGTAGTCGAAAACTCTCTGAAGATCGAAGTTACATTCATAGATGGAACAACCGTTCAAGCGAAGCTTGTTGGAAGGGACTCATATTCTGATCTTGCAGTAATCGACGTAGACGTAGACCGGTCCATACTCTCCCCCTTAAGACTTGGAGACTCTTCACAACTCGTCGTCGGTGAAACTGTTGTTGCCATAGGAAATCCGTACGGCCTCGCAAACACTATGACACTAGGTATCGTGAGTGCTCTTGGGAGACAGATGGAGGCTCCTGCAGGATATGCAATAGTAGATGTCATCCAGACGGATGCGGCTATTAACCCTGGGAATAGTGGGGGGCCCCTCCTAAACCTCAAAGGAGAAGTGGTTGGTATGAATACTGCTATTATAAGTGAGACTCGTCAATTCTCAGGGATAGGCTTCGCGATCCCTTCAAACACTATTGCACGGGAAGTTCCTTCACTAATCAGTAAGGGAACTTATAGCCATCCTTATCTCGGGATCCAGGGAACGGACCTGACACCTGCGATAGCTGAAGCTATGGGTATAGATAGAAACACTAAAGGAGCATTGATAACCACAGTCGTCCCAGGAGGCCCTGCTGAAAAAGCTGGATTGAAAGGTGGAACATTGGATGCGGTAATAGAAGGTACCACAGTCAGAATAGGGGGTGATGTAGTTTTAGGAGTGGAGAATAGTATGGTGAAAAACATATATGACCTGATAGTATATATGGAGAGATACAAGAAGCCGGGAGATATAGTCAACATGAAAATCCTTCGAGATGGTAGCATAATCGATGTTCAAATAGTTTTAGGGGAGAGGCCTTCCCCCTAAGAATCCAATAACATAACGTGTTGATCTTTATCGAAGATATTATTTTAACACAGTGAGCAATAATGTCAACCGAAACGAACTCGTCTGGCTTATGCATGTTTGAGAATGGTTCTCCTACACCTATGCTGAAACAAGATTTTACCTTCAATCAACTGATAGTTCATATCGGTGCTTACAAGATTCCCTGTAAGCGGTATCTTTCTCTTAAGGCTCTCTTCCGCAACTATTTTGGCTTTCTGGATACATGGATCCTTGGATGAGACTACGTAACCCCTAGTGTTAATCAGGTCAATCACATAACTGGTCCTTGGATTCCCGACTTTTTTCGATAACAGAGATAAATCTCTTCTAACTATTTTAAAGACTCTCTTTGAATCATTATTGAAGCACCTCCTCCTCGAAAAAGTCTAGGATTGTAGCTCACTACACACCTTCCTTTATCATACCTATATTTAACATAGCGCTGAGCTTGCCAATGCTTCTATCCGCCATCTCCTTTGGGATTTATTTCGGGCTGAAACTTTTCAGCAGGGCCTTCCTACAGTTCTTCGTTAAAGTGACGTTAATCTTAAGCATCTATTTGTATAGGCTTCTAGAGATATCAAACCATACCCTTCTTATGAAGGGTTCGTATGAGAAGACCGATTCAACTCTCTTTTCCATTGATTAATACTCCTAACTAGTGTTATTTCTCCAGTTTTCTTAATGTTATCGAGACTTTTACGAGTCTGAAATCTCAAATTACGATTTTCTCGAGTTCCACATCACGCCTCCGTCTGCCTTCGAAGACGCTTATTTTAAAGTAGCCAACCTCTCTGATTCTTTTCACGGCTTCGTCTAATCTTTCACCGAGATTAGTAGGGGAGTGGCAGTCTGAGCCTATAGTTATTACATCGATCCCCTTATCCTTCAGTGCTTTCAAGAAGTCTCGCATAGGATAACAATCTGCTATTCCGTGCCTATAGCCTGAAGAATTAACCTCAAACCCTACATCATAGGCTTTAAGAGTGTCTATTGCCTCATAGACTTTCGACCCATAATCATCGAAGCTTAGAGGATTCTGTCTGCTAAGATTCAAATATTTTCTAAAATAGTCTGGATGGGCCATCACATCGAATAGCCCGCTCTCTATCGCCTCAATCCAACCATCATAGTAGACTTCAAGACATTCCTGAATTTTTCTGCCTCCGAAGAAAGCCGTTGAACCAGCCTTATCACCTATATCAAAACCTCTGATATAATGAAGGCTTCCTAGAATAAAATCTAGAGGATACTCATCGAGGATAGAGGCGATGCGAGCCTCCTCTTCAGGAAAGTAATCAACCTCCAATCCTATTCTAAGCTTAACACTGGTTGATGTTTGAGCCGACTCGATCTCTTCGACGTACTCAGGTATACGGCTGGGATGAATCCCATTATTAGTGTCTTTTCCCGCGATAATAAGGTGGGTTGTGAAGCATATTTCGTCAAACCCTTGTTCTTCAGCTACTCTGCAGTAATCGATGGCGGTTGCTCCTGGAGCATCTCCTGAATGGTGTTCATGAACATGGAAATCTTTTATAACCCTCATTACTCCTGTTCTCCCCATTCGATTAGAATGAAGATAGAACTTGATAGAAGTATTTGAGTGATTCGAATCTGCAA
>Ga0272448_1004281_pt1 | contig 16367 bp, 10 predicted proteins | sample YNPCB0191_FD_202220 | JGI IMG/M metagenome (GOLD analysis project Ga0272448, IMG submission 202220) | Hot spring sediment microbial communities from Yellowstone National Park, WY, United States - YNP-CB-019-1 | ecosystem: Environmental > Aquatic > Thermal springs > Hot (42-90C) > Sediment...
AGCAATAAAGGTTAGAAATAAAAAGTGGAGACCACCTGAAAACCATCCATGGAGGATTTATGGACGGAAAAATGTGACATTTCAAACTGGGAATAAAATGTGACATTGACATTGGTAATAACAGACCTTTCTTTCTTCGGCTGCAACAATAAAAAGAAAAAAGGGAGGTACCCACCATGAAACGTTTAGTGTTTGCAAGTTTGCTAATCTTTTTCTTGGATTTCTGTTTTTTGATCCCCCAATCCCACGCCCAAAAAACGATTTTACCGGAGCCCCCAGATATTGCGGGGCATCCGGTAAAGTTTTTTAGATTATCAATACATTGCTGCGTCTTTTGACGCCTTCCAGTCTGGAAGTATGGAACCATCACCACCATGGACATTGATTGTAGCAACAACCATCTTTCTTGAGTGTCAAATCCACCTTCCATTCACCTTGTTTGCCTAATGATACAGAGGCAACTTCAAGATTGGGAATACTCTCGTACCTTATCAAAACTATAATGGTACTTCTTGCATAGGAACGTTCCATTTATCCAGTGTTTCTTTAAACCATAACCAGTCTATCCTTTCTGAACGGACATTGTTGTATAAAAAAGAGAAACATGAGTTTTTAGAATTATATGAAATAGAAGTCTACTGTCTCTTTGATTCTCCTTAAAGTATGGTCCTTTCTTACTCTGTTTTAAAGGGATATGTTGTACAAAAACAGGTTATCAGGTGGTGGCCTATGGTGAGCCATCATATCGAGTATCTCCTTGTAGTTATGATGGGTTATCATAACATACAGTGTGATTGAAATAATTACGTATTGTATACAATTATGCACATTATTTAATGGTTTTTTATGATGGATATGGTGTATGGTGAGGGGTTGGGCAACGGGCTGAAAGCAGCATAGCACAGTTTACCTTTTAGACTTAATCTTTTTCAAAATCTCTATCTCTTCCTTCATATCATCTCTAACCTCAGCGACTATTGATTGTAAATGGGGAAATGGGGATAATGCCCTGTGCAAAACTCCTTGGATGTAAGCCATTATAACCCCATAATTTACAATTGGGACGCCCTTTGCTTTTGCTTGCATTATTCTTGAAATCATCTCTTTTCTGTTGAGCATACAGGCACCACAGTGGACAACAAGCTTGTATTCGTTGAGATTATCTGGAAGAGGTCCCCCTCCTGCCTTTACATCTATATCTAAATCACCTCCGATTTGAGCCCTCAGCCATCTTGGAATTTTTACCCTCCCTATATCGTCTTCCACTGGATGATGGGTGCATGCCTCTGAAATCAAAATCTTATCGCCTGGTTTAAGTTCTTTTATTGCCCTTACACCCTCAACAAGGATTTGCAAATCCCCTTTATAACGAGCAAAAAGTATTGAAAAAGAGGTAAGCCTGATATGGGGTGGAGTATCTGCTACAACCTTGTTGTAAACTGAAGCATCTGTTACAACAAGGGAAGGTTCTTTATTAATAAATTGAAAGCACTGCTTGAGTTCACGCTCTTTTACCACAAATGCCATTGATTCAGAATCAATTATATCCCTTATGACAATCTGCTGTGGCAGAATCAGTCTACCTTTTGGTGCAGCTTTATCAACAGGAACAACGCATATTACAATATCCCCTGGCTCAATCAGGTCTCCTAAAACAGTTGGTAGTGTCCAGTCCCTTGGTGCATGATTAATTATTACCTGTTTTAGTTCATCTATGCCCTCTTGAGTTAATGCACTTACAAATACCCTGGGTTCTAATTTATTCCGTTCAAATCTTTCAGATAGTTCATCTCGCTCAATCTTTGTATAAAGGTCAATTTTATTTATCACATATACAACCGGTGTTTGTGCAATCTTTGCCCTGTGAGCGACCTCCTTCTCAAAATCTCCGTATCCAGTTTTTGGATCAACCACAACCAAAACAAGGTCTGTTTTATCAAGAACCTCATAAGATTTCTTTTTTCTTAACTCACCAAGCTCACCAGTATCATCAATGCCTGCTGTATCAATAATCACAACAGGACCTAAGGGCAGTATTTCCATTGCCTTAAGAACAGGGTCAGTTGTTGTCCCTGGAATATCTGATACAATGGCAAGGGGCTGTCCTGTCAGGGCATTTATTAGAGATGATTTTCCCACATTCCTTCTTCCAAATAATGCTATATGAAGCCTCTGACCTCTTGGTGTCATTTATCCACCTTCTTAATTTTTCTTAAAAATGCCATTTTTCAATGATCCTTTAGCATAAAAATATGTTGACAAAATTTTATATGAGCTTTTTTATGTTGATTTTTTTCATAAAAGGCATCATTTTATTTGATCCTTTAAATATTTAATACCGGCAAAACCAGGTGTTGTAAGCTCTTCTGGGGAGGTTATCTTTTCAATCTGCTCTTTTGAAAACAATCCCTTTTCCACCAGGATGTCCTCTACCCTTCTACCGGTTTTTACAGCCTCTTTATATATCTTTGCACAGATTTCATATCCAATATATGGGCTGAAAGCTGTAATAATCCCGCAACTGCTGTCAAGGAGCTTGCGACATCTATCTATATCAACTGTTATTCCGTTTACGCATCTTTCCCTGAAAACCTTACATGTCTCCTTAAGGGTCTTTAAAGAACCGATTAATTCATGGGCAATCAAAGGAAGAAATGGGTTAAGTTCAAGATTTCCAAGACTACATGCATAGGATATTGCCAGATCAGATGCAATCACTTTTATTCCAACCTGTGTGACCATTTCAGGTATTACAGGATTGACCTTTCCAGGCATTATTGAAGAGCCAACCTGTACTGGAGGAAGCTTAATTTCTCCAATCCCTCCAAGGGGACCTGAGCTTAAAAATCTTAAATCAGAGGCAATCTTTATCAAATCCACGGCAAGGGTTTTTAAAAATCCTGAAACCTCTGAAAATGTATCTGTATTCTGTGTTGCCTCAAAAAGATTTTCAGCCTTTGCAACAGGCAATCTGGTAAATTCTCTCAGCTTTTCTATTGCTATCTCTATGTATGCTTTAGGACAATTAAGTCCTGAGCCCACAGCAGTTCCGCCAAGATTTACCTGACGAACCCTTTCCTCTGCTTTGTTAATTCTCCACCAATCCCTTGCCAAGGCCTCTGCCCACGCAGAAAACTCCTGTCCCACTGTAACGGGCACAGCATCCTGCATCTGTGTTCTTCCTATCTTTAAGACCTTTGAAAACTCCTTTTCTTTTTTCTGTAATTCCCCCTGCAGCAGTGCTACTTCACGGGCAAGTTCCCTTAAAAGTCTGATTACTGCTACTTTTACTGCTGTTGGAAATACATCATTTGTTGACTGATTCATATTTACATCTTCTATGGGGTTTATAAACTCATATCTGGCTTTTTCAAATCCAAGAACTTCAAGGGCCCTATTTGCAATGACCTCATTTATATTCATATTAATTGAAGTGCCAGCACCTCCTGATAATGCTGGCACAATTATCTGGTTATCAAGATTTCCTTCTGCAAGTTCGCTGCAGGCTTTAATTATTGCCATTGCCTTTTGTTCTTCAAGAATTTCTAATTTCCAGTTTGCCCATGCACAGGCTTTTTTAACCATTGCCATTGCCCATATAAGTTCCCTGTGAGGCATATCATCACAAACAGAAAAATTCTCCTTACCTCTTAACGCATGGATTCCATAATAGGCATCCTCTGGAACTGCCTTCTCTCCAATAGAGTCTTTCTCAATCCTTATTTTTTTCTCTTCCATTTATTATGGTTATGATAAAACCCCTAAAAAGAGCTTGTCAAGTATAATATATAACTTATTGAAATAATGATAATTTGCAATCTACATCTAAAAAATCAAAAATGCTTCGTAGTAAATTTTTCAATCCAGATAAGAATTTAAAGGGGTATTGAAAGTTTTATATATTAGTGATATAAATCACAAAACAAATCTTAAAAGGATAGTATTTTGGATAAAGAACTACTCATAAATATTATTGATTTTATCCCTGAACCTACCTTTGCCGTAGATACTGAAAAAAAGATTATTGCCTGCAATAAGGCAATAGAAAAATTTTTTGGCGTAAAAAGAGAGGTTATCCTCGGCAAGGATTGCAGAGAATACTCAAATTTGGTGTATGGAGAGAAAAGGCCACTGTTTATAGAAATAGTCTTTCATGACAGTGAGGACATAAAGAAATTTTTTAGTAATATTAAAAAGAAAGATAATATCTTTTATGGAGAGACATTCATTCCTGCACTCAATAGAGGAAAGGGTGGATATGCAATGGTCATGGCAGCACCTATTATGGATGAAAAAGGAAGGCTAATAGGTGCTATGGAGACAATAAGAGATATTACAGAGAAAAAAGAGGCAGAAGAGGCATTAAGAAAAAGCGAGGAAAAATACAGAAATATTTTTGAAAATGCCATAGAAGGCATGTATCAGAGTAATCTACAGGGAAGATATATAACTGTAAACCCATCAATGGCCCATATGCTTGGATATGAAAGCCCTGAAGACATGATATCCACTGTAGCCAATATTGAAGAACAGGTCTATGTAACCCCAGAGGATAGAAAAAGATTTAAGATGCTCATGGATAGGGATGGGTATGTAAATGATTTTGAGACCCAGCTTTATAAAAAGGATGGCTCCATTATATGGGCCTCTATCAACGGAAGAACTATTATGGATTCTTCTGGAAATCCGCTATATTACGAAGGTTTTGTGCTGGATATAACGAGAAGAAAGATATCCGAATCAAAATTAAAGGAGGAGATGGGTTTTAATAGGACCCTTATCCAGAACTCACCGGCCTTCTACATTGCAGTCTCCCCAGATGGCAGAGTTCTCTTTATGAATAGAACCCTTTTAAAGGCACTTGGCTATTCTGCCAAAGAGGTTACAGGCAAGGACTATTTAACCAATTTTATCCCGGTAGAGGAAAGGGAATCATTATCTAAGGTCTTTGAAAAGATAGTAAATCAAAGGGAACAGACAATAAGTGAAAACCATATAACAGGAAAAGATGGAATAAAAAGGCTTGTTCAATGGCATAGTTTACCAATAATAGGTGAAAATAACAAAGTGGAGTATTTCTTTGGAGTGGGTATTGATATTACAGAGAGAAAAAGGGCTGAAAGATATCTGGAGGATGAAAGGCATAAATTTTTTCTTCTCTCTGAGAATGCACCATTTGGCCTTGCACTGATTGATAGAGATGGAAGATTTACATATATAAATACAAAATTTAAAGAGATGTTCGGTTATGACTTGGATGATACCCCTGATGGAAAGACATGGTGCAGAAGGGCATATCCAGATCCAGAATACAGACACAAGGTAATAGCAACATGGTTAAATGATGTGGAAAAATTTAGACAAAATCCCTTAGTAAGAGAGGGAAAACAATGGACATTTAATGTAACATGCAAGGATAACACGCAGAAGATAATAAACTTCATACCTGTTAGATTGCCTACTGGAGATTATCTTATGACCTATGAGGATATTACAGAATTAAAACAGCTTCAGGCACAGATTCTTCATTCCCAGAAGATGGAGGCATTAGGGGCCTTTGTTGGTGGTGTGGCCCATGATTTTAATAATATCCTCACAGCAGTAATGGGTTATGCAGGCCTTGCAATGATGAGGATAGATGATAAAGAAAGACTCAGAGGTTATATAGGTCAGATAATAAATGCCTCTGAAAAGGCTACAGACCTGACAAAAAAGCTTTTGTCCTTTGCAAGAAAACAGGAGATAAAGCCAGAGCCCATAGACATCAATAATATAATAAAAAACAGCATAGGGCTTCTAAAAAGAATAATAAGGGAGGATATTGAGCTTGAGGTCTCCCTTGGACAAGGCCAGTTTATTGTCTTAGCTGATAAAGTCCAGATTGAACAAGTCCTTATAAACCTTGTGGCAAATGCAAGGGATGCCATGCCAGAGGGTGGTAGAATAAAAATCCAGACATCTATGACATATATTGGTAATAAATTTATCGAGAGGAAAAGATATGGAAAACCAGGAAACTATGCCCTTATTACCATATCTGATACGGGTACTGGTATAGATGAAGCAATAAAGGATAAAATCTTTGAACCATTTTTTACTACAAAAGATATATATAAAGGGACAGGCTTGGGTTTATCTATAGTCTACGGGATAATTAAACAACATAACGGTTATATAGACCTTGAAAGCAGATTGGGATATGGCACAAGTTTTATGATCTACCTCCCCCTTGCAGAAAAAGAAAAAAGCCCACTGGAAGAAAGAAAAAATGGCAAGATAAAAGGTGGAAAAGAAACCATATTTCTTGCTGAGGATGATGAAATGGTAAGGATATTTGAAAAAGATACCCTTGAGAGTCAGGGGTATAATGTAATAGAGGCCATAGACGGTGAAGATGCCATTATGAAATATAGTCTATTCAGGGATAAGATAGACCTCGTTATCCTCGATGTAGTCATGCCAAAGAAAAACGGCAAAGAGATCTATGATGAGATAAGAAATATGGACCCTGAGATGCCTGTTTTATTTACAAGCGGTTATGCCTTTGATATTTTAGAACAAAAAGGTATTGATACAGAAAAGATAGATATACTTTATAAACCTGTTGGGTATGATTACCTTTTACAAAAGGTAAGGGAAATACTGGATAAAACAGGTAAAAAGGAAAAGGCATAATCATTTATAGTGAACTTTTAATAATATTTTTTATATATCTTCCACAACCATCTGCACATCAGTAAGACATTATATGCACTTTAGGTGTTTATAGAATTCCTACATTTGCCCCCTTACTTCAATTCATGATAGTCTGAAGAACCTTACAATTTCATCGAGCTTAGTGGCAATCTTAGACAAAGCCACTGCTGCCTGTGCAGTCTCTTGAGAGCTTGCAGTGGTATCCCTTGATGCATTGGCAATGTCAACGATTTCTTTACTTATCTGCTCTGATGTAGCAGACATTTCCTCTGTGGCAGATGCTATCTGGTTTACCATCATCTGGAGTTCATCGGAGCTTTTTACTATAGTTTTTAAGGCATCCCCTGCCTGGGTTGTAAGTTCCACACCGGATTGAACCTTGTCTGTAGCAGTATCCATGACTTCAACGGCCTTTGTAACCTCATTTTGAATTGCCTTTATCATGTTCTCTATCTCTGAAGTTGCTTGAGCAGTTTTTTCTGCAAGCTTACGGACCTCATCGGCAACTACTGCAAAACCTCTTCCGTGTTCACCGGCACGGGCTGCTTCAATAGCAGCGTTTAAGGCAAGAAGGTTCGTTTGATCTGCTATCTCATTTATAACACTTACAATCTCTCCTATATGGACTGATTTTTCACCGAGGGACTTAACAAACCTTGCCGATTCATTAACTGTTTCATCTATCTCTTTTACCTCATTTACAGACTTTTCCACAATGTTATTGCCCTGCTGGGCAATCTCTAATGCCTTTTTTGCAGATTCAGCTATGTTTGCTGCATTCTTTGCTACATCTGTAACAGTCTGGGACATCTCTTCAGAGGCAGTGGCAACAGAGTTTGCCCTGTTTGATGAACTCTCTGCTGTCCTTGACATCTCTTCAGCAATGGAAGATAGCTGTGTTGCTGACGATGTGAGGGAATGGACGCTATTTAAGATTTCGTTTATGGTGTTTTTCAGGTTGTTGTACAGGGTGTCCATAGCCCTGGCAATGATACCGAGTTCATCACCCCTTTCTATTGCATTCTGAGATATTGTAAATGTAAAATCACCCTTAGACATAAGCTCAATCTGTTCTGCTGCCTTTTCCACAGGTGCCTTAATATTTTTTGCTATCTTTATTGACATAAAGATGCCGATAATAATAGATATTACACCTACTATAATTATTGTAATCAGCAGTGTTTTACTTAAGGAGACAATACTTTTTATCTTTTCTTCAAGGAGCTTCTCCTCCGTTTTGATGAGGTTGTTTGTAGCCTCTACAAGGAGTTTTGTACTGTATCTTGTCTCATTGAGAAATAAAGTCTGTGCCTCCTGTTTCTTTCCCTGGTTTACAAGTTCTATAATCTTGTTATTTGTCTCTGCACCGGACTTTACTACCTCTTTAAATCGTTTAAGTACATCCTTTTCTTCCTGAGTTTCTAAAAGCTTCTCAAGTTTTTCTACAGCCTCTTTATATTTTGGTCTTAGAATGAGGATGTTATTGATCTCCTCCTCAATGATTCCAGGTTCTGCAAAGGGCAATACAGCTACAGACCTTGTTATACTGTCTATGGCATCTTTCATTTGATTGGCATATATAATCTTTGGGTTATCAATTGTAATAATCCTTGTAAGGAGCCTATTTGTTATCTGGGAGTTAAAGACTGATACACCACATATGATGACCATTAAGATAAGGAGCAATCCAAAGCCAATACCCAGTTTTTTACCTATTTTCATGTTAGCAAAGTTCATAGGGCCTCCTGATTAAATGAAAAGGTTTTGTTAAAAATTTCACATCTATATATTATATCGGATAAAATAAAAAAAACTTAAGAGAAAATTAACAAAAAAATGCATTTTACACACCCACCAGCAACTTTTTTATAGCAAGCATATCAGATAGGGCAAACAAGAGGATCTTCGTTGTCTTTGATAAAAAATTAACCATTTAATATAAAATCCAAAATGATTTCTCATTACCTCTGAACATAATTGACAGGTTTGTTGAAAAACAAGATTTTGAAAATTGTAAATCAAAAATAAATTCTACTTCAAATAGATATTCATTTATAACCTACATGAAAAGATTTGATAATACTGTTATATGGGTAGAGACGACCGTGCAAGGTGTTTTTAATGATAATAAAAATCTTTTAAAGATAGAAGGTATCATAGATGATATTACAGAAAGGCAAGAACTCGAGCTAAAACTCAGACAGGCTCTAAGATTGAGGCTATGGATATGTAAATAAAACATTTTTTTAGAGACTTTTTGGTCTACTAAAGGGCATTTTATATTTTTTATTAACAATTAAAGGCTTGACTTATTAATATTTTTTTTAGATACATTAAAGAATACAAGAAAAAAATTTATCAAACAAAGGCATATAAAAAGGAGATATTAAAATGAAATCCAAATATTATAACATCTCAATAGCACTGGATTTTTTTAAAATACACAATAAAATATCATCCCTGATACTTTTACCATTCTTTTCACTTTTCTTTTTTATCTTCATATGTATCAACAATTATACCCTTGCCATAGACGAACAATTTATTGAATACAGGGTGAATAAAAAGGATTGCCTTATAAAAATAGGTAAGAGAATCCTTACAGACCCCTCTAAATGGCGCGAGATAGCCAAGATAAACAGACTGAAAGACCCTTACATTATAAGACCTGAGCAGATGCTAATTGTCCCCATAAGGCTTCTTAAGGGTTCACCTATGGATGGTACAGTAACTTTTGTAAAAGGTGAAACTTTTGTCAAAAGAGGTGATGATAAACAATGGGAAAGACTAAAGCTCGGCGACAAAATAAGTAAGGGTGATACATTAAAAACAGAAGATAAATCAACCCTTGAGATTTGTTTTGAGGATAAAAGTATACTCTTTATGAGACCCAGCACCCTTCTTACTATAGATAATTCAGAAAAAAAGGGTATATTTGCTATAGTTAAAAGTATTAACCTGAAGGCTGGAAAGGCCATAAGTAACATAAAAAGCGCAACAGGAACTGAGTCAAGACATGAGGTCATTACACCTTCTGCTATTGCATCGGCAAGGGGGACAGAGTTCAGGGTTTCAATAGATGAAAAGGTTACCACAAGGTCAGAGGTTGTGGACGGAAAGATCTTTGTTTATGCACAGAATGTTCAGGTAGAGGTAAAAAAAGGTGAAGGTACTATTGTAGAATTAGGGGCAAAACCAATAAAACCTGTTCCACTTGCAAAGCCACCTAAACTTATTGATATTAGACCAATTTATAAAGACATACCCCTTGTCTTTAGTTTCGAGCCAGAAGAGGGCACTAAAGCCATCAGGGCAGTTTTGACAAAGGATAAGGATGGAAAGGATATTATATTTGAAGATACAGTAAAAGCAGGTGAACGTTTTATTATCAGCAATCTTGATGATGGTCTTTATTACCTCATAATTTCAGGTATAGATGCATTAGGCCTTGAAGGTGAACAACAAGAGGCCATAACCATTAAATTCAGGGCAAATCCATTACCACCTTTTATAAAAATTAAGGATGAAGATTTAGAGTTTGTTGGAAAATCAGCTGAATTTAGCTGGCTTAAGGTTAAAGATGCAGTAAGTTATCACATCCAGATAGCAAGGGATGAGAAATTTGAAAACATGATAGAGGAAAAAAAGGATTATAAAGACCTCAAATATAAGACAGGCACAATGGAATACGGCCAATATTATTTCAGGATATGCTCACAGGCCTTTGATGGATATGAAGGTGGATGGTCAAATACAGTAAGATTTAAACTTATTCCACCACCACCAATACCACCTATGGAAAAACCATCGGTAGGTAAGGATTCTATATTTCTTAAATGGAGACATGTCGGTGAAGGCATAACATATCATTTTCAGATGGCAAGTGATGAGAGTTTCAAGGAGATTATAATGGATAAAAAGCTTGAGAAATCTGAAATCATATTAAAGAGGCCAAAAGAGCCAGGTATATACTATGTAAGAACAAGCAGCATCGATAAAAAGGGAAGGGAGGGAAGTTTCTCATTGCCCCAGAGCTTTGAGATAGAAAGGGGCTTCCCTTATGAAGCATTAGGCATCATAATGGGTTTAGGTGCCATTAGCCTTATGTTATTTTGAGATATAGCTCTAAGGAGATAAGATAAGTATGGGTGTAAAAAAAATACTAATTGTAGATGACGACCCGGATATCAGGTTGCTCGTTGATTTTCATATGTCCAGTGAAGGATATGAGGTATTGGAGGCATCTGATGGCATGGATGCGCTAAACATTATAAATGAGAACACTGTAGATATTATAATAACCGACATTACAATGCCTAATATGGATGGTTATGAATTGATCAGAAAGCTAAAGGAATCAAAAAAAGGCATTGATATCCCGATAATTTTACTTACAGGCAAAAAGGAGGAGGATAGCATTATTACAGAAAACACGGAATACCAGCCAGATGAATTCTTATCAAAACCATTTACAAAGGACGCTCTTTTAAAAAAGATAGATAAATTTCTTCATAAAGAACAGTACTCAAAATAGATGTTCAAAAGGGCACATATTACAGTTAAAAGGATAGTAATTTTTCTTATCCTTATCGTTTCCCTTATCCTTTTTGATTTTGCAGGTTTTTTTGAGTTTTTTAATAACTACTTTTATGATCTTTCTTTCAGGATAAGGGGGTTAATACCTCCAGAAAAGAATATTTTACTTATAAAAATAGATGACAAGAGCCTTAAAAGATTAGGAAGATGGCCTATAAAAAGGTCATATTACACACATCTAATAGAAAAGGTAAAAAGTGCCCACACTATTATGCTGGATTTTATTATGACAGAACCTACTTTGGAAGATAAGGCCTTAGGCGATGCCATAAAAAGTCATGGCAGGGTTATGCTTCCACTGTTAATAGAAGATAATATAAACATAAATTATCCTGCTGTGCCCCATGAGATGAAAAATACAGGCCATGTTCAGATAGAACAGGATGGTGATGGTGTTGTAAGAAGTGTATACCATACACTGATAGCGGGAAGCAAAAAAGTGCCTTCCATTACATCAATAATCTATGAAAACTATACTGGCAAAACATTTAAAAGAGAAAATATTAATAGAGTTTACAAAAAAAAGACAAAGGGTATTATACAGTGTGACAGGATGAAAATTAATTATGTTGGAGGCTATGACTCCTTTGATAATATATCCTTTATTGATGTCCTGGATAACATTTACCCGCCTAATTTATTTAAAGATAAGATTGTAATTGTTGGCTTAACTGCAACGGGTACCACTGATATCATCAGAACGCCTTTTCTAAAGCACAGAAAGGGTATGCCAGGCATAGAGGTCCATGCTAATATATTACACACCCTGATACTTAATAATGCAATACATGATTTACCGGCATGGTTAAGGTGGTTGTTAGCCCTGATATTCTCTTTGTCTGTGTTTTTTCTTTTTATGATAATAAGTGAAAAATGGTCTGCCATATCAGGAATCTTTTTTATTATTTCTATTTTAATTTTAAGCTACATCAGCTTAACAGTATTTAACATATGGGTTGCGCCCACATTGTATTGTTTTTGTATCTTTTTCGCATTTTTAACCAGTTATATTTCTAAATTCGAAGATGCCGTTGCAATGCTCGGTAATGCCTATAAAACACTGGAATCCCGCTTAAGATGGCCCCCGGAAGATAAACAAAATGCCTATCATGGCCTCTCAGGTCTTTTTACAAAAAAAGGCATCAACACCCAGGTTAAGGTATTAAAGGATGTGGGTACACAGTTAAGTTTTGAAAAAGAACTTTCTGATAGGGCGCTTATGAGTGATATACATGGTGTTTTGCTTTTCGGTAAAGGCAGAGAAAGAATACTTATTAATGAATATGCCAGCGGGCTATTTAATGAGCATAAAATAGATACAAGCATTGCAGACACTTTTATAAAATCAATAGCTCCATTTTTATTAGAGAGGCCAGATATTGAAAGTATCATAAAAAATCTCTACAATGAACAGGGAAATCCAACATATACACTGGCCATTGGAAAAAGATACTTTAAGATTGATTTTTCATGTTTCAGTGTGGAAGATTCAAAATATCTACTCATTATTATAAATGACATCACAAAGATAAAAGAGCTCGAACTTCTAAAAAGTCATCTAATATCTGTTGTCTCTCATGAGTTAAAGAATCCAATGACATCAATTCTGGGATTCAGTGAGATACTTTCTAAAAACCTCACCGGTAAGATGCAGAATTTTGCGGCGATAATAAATAGAGAAACCGAAAGGCTTGTCCGTTTTTTAAATACCTTTCTTGACATAACAAGGATTGAAGAAGGCCGGCAGCCAGTAAAACTCACACAGGTAAACCTTAAAGAGGTTATTGAGGATGTAGCAAATGCATCAAAACCCATTGCGGATATAAATAAAATTAATATTCAAACCGATGTTCCAGAAGACATAGATAATATAATAATAGATAAAGATTTGACAAAACAATGCATCTTTAATCTTGTGGAGAATGCAATCAAATACAGTCCACAGGGTAGGGATATAATTATAAGACTACAGGATTTAGACGAAACCATAAGGATTGATGTGATTGACCACGGTTACGGTATAAAAGAAGAGGACTTAGAGAAGATATTTGATAAATTTTTTCGCTCCAGTTCTGAAAAAACAAAAAATATTAAAGGTTCTGGGCTTGGATTGACTTTTGTGAAGGAGGCAATTGAATTACAAGGTGGTCAACTCGCTGTTTCAAGCAAATATAACGAGGGCTCAACATTCAGCATCGTTTTTCCTAAACAAAAGATGGGGTAAGGAAAAAAATGATGGTAATCTGATCATTTTACCAAAGACAAGGTTAAATAGTGGGATGCAACCCCAAAGCCCATACAGGCTATATTCTGTGAACCCATCAATCTTACTGAGCAGTCTGGAGGTATAGACCAGGACAATTGAACATTAAGACAATAACAATAACAACAAGCAGAGGATCATATATGGGGTAATGAGTCATTTAAACGACCAATGGGGAAGAAAGCCCTTAAAAGAATTTACACAAAAGAATTGACACTGCCTCTGGACATCATATTATATTTTATTCTTGAAAAGGGGGCAAAAGATAAAAGGTATCGAAATTCACGGGTTTTAATCATTTTTACTTAATTTTAATCATTTTTACTTAAAAAGTTTTGAGAATACTATAATGTGTAAGGAGGTAAAAGACAGATGAAAAAAGCGCTTTGTAAGATTGGACTTTGTTTCTCCATAGCCGTACTGCTGGTAGGCATGACGCTTTCCTTAAGCGTCTACGCTGAAAACGTGCATCATAAGCCCATAACGATAAAACTCATAAATCTATTAAAGGAGTATCCAGAAATAAAAACTATGTTAGAGAGATCTCTTGCGGAAGCTAAAAAAATCAATCCCGACCCAGAAACCAATCCTGCTCAGAGCTTACCCGAACTTTTTAACTACCTTGACCAGGCTGTAGAAAAGCTTCCGGACACACACATTGGATCAGATATTCATTATCTCACTTTTCTTGCTGACCAGCCCTTGGCGGAGTTGAAAGGCAAGGGCTTATTCAAGAATTCCCTCCAATACTATCCACCTTTTGCCTCATGGATGCGGGAGTTTGCCATTGCCCGGGGAGAGTTTTTAAACTCCGAAAAGTCCTGGAATGCAAAAATTTATCAAGAGTTTTATAATGATCCGAGATTTGGTTTGCAGAAAAACTGGTATGAAGATCCATCCAACTGGAAGACCTGGAATCAGTTTTTCTCCCGTTACTTGAGGTCACCTGAGGCACGACCGATTGCCTCGCCTGATGACCCTTCAGTAGTTATTGCCCCAGCCGATTCTATCCCACAAGGCGTGTGGAAGATTGGCAAAAATTCAAAAATCAAGGCAGAAAACGGTCTGAAAGTTAAAAATGACACCTATTTCAGTATTGAGGACCTGCTGGGTAAGGACAGCAACTACAAAAATGCCTTTGCAGGTGGAACCCTCACTCATTCTTACTTGAGTCCCTTCGATTACCACCGCTATCATTTTGCCGTTGGCGGTGTAGTTAAAGAAAAGAAAATCATACCGGGAAATGTTGCCTGTCCATCAAAGTGGAATGCAGAAAAACAGACTTATGATGCTGTTGATTTAATGGGCTTGGGCTGGCAGTTTACACAAACTCGCGGCTATGTAATAGTAGATACCGGAAAATATGGGTTAGTGGCGTTGATTCCGGTAGGAATGGATTTAGTATCTTCAGTTAATTTTGAGGATAAAGTAAAAGTGGGAGCTACTTTTAAGAAAGGAGACATGCTGGGCACCTTCCTTTTTGGAGGTTCCGATTTTATTATGCTTTTTCAGGAAAAAGCTAAATTTGAAATCACAGCTCCAAAAGAAGGCTCTATGTACAAGCACCTTCTTATGGGAGAAAGGTATGGGGTGTTGAAGGGGCTAAATGAAAGTTCCTCTGCCAGAACAACTTATGAAGGAATTCTTCCCTGCGCAGACTGTGAAGGACTTAAGACCGAGCTTACGCTGGATCAAGATTTTACTTATAATTTAAAAGAAACATATCTTGCTACACGGGATGGGGACAAAACCTTTACTTCCTCCGGAAAATGGCGGAAGATCAAAGACGGCAAGGGCGATCTCATTCAGTTAAATTATGATAACTCCCAGAAGCTATACAATTTTCGAGTACTCGATGAAAATCACCTGAAAGTTGTGGATAACCAGGGTAATGATATTGAATGTCCCTTCAACCTTGTGCTCACAAAAAAATGATTTTCTACGTAAAGAAATATCTTTCAAGCAAAAAGTGCATAAATAAAACATGGAAGCCACCCTAACTCTTGGTTGGGGTAGTTTCCTAAGTAAATTATGGAAGGAGGTGAAAACAGATGAGCTTATTAAATACCCTTTCGCTTATACTTGAAATCGTTACGGCTGGCCTGGGAGTATGGTTGGGATTGATGAAAAAGAAAAAATACGGGTGGCTAATTGCACTGACATTTACAATTTATGTGATTTACGATCTTAGCCGGTTTTTGAACCTGGAGCTTCCTGCGAGGGAGCTACTCTTTTTGGCCGCCAGTATATCTATTTTTTGTGCGGTCTGGTTATTAGCAAAACAGCCATAGGAAGAGAGCACTTAAATATTATAATTTTGCCATATACCAATGAGGATGGGGCAATGGAACTGGCTTTCCGCATCAGTAATATTGTGCGGCAGAATAATTATACTTTCCCCCAAATCCTGGACAACCCCTTAAGTTTGGTTCACCTCTGACTGATGATGGCATATAACAAATTAGAAGGAGGAGGGAAGATGAACACAGTGAGGAGAAAACTTGACGTGGCATTGAAGGTTCAGGTTGTGCTTGAAGCTATCGGGGAAAAAGGACAATAACAGAGATAGCATCCAAATATGGATTTCATCCTAATGAGAATTACCACCTGGAAGAGGTATTTTCTTGATCAGTTACCCCACATATTTACCAGAGGTAATACCAATAAAGAAAAGGCCTATGAAGAAGAAAGAGAGGATAAGAAAGACAGCATGACCTCTACAACTTTAGGGCATAAAAAATGTCAGTCTTGACAAATGGGATGCAGTACATAATTGTGCTACCCATAAAAACTTCTATAATGGTGAGATTGT
>Ga0272448_1004285_pt1 | contig 16356 bp, 15 predicted proteins | sample YNPCB0191_FD_202220 | JGI IMG/M metagenome (GOLD analysis project Ga0272448, IMG submission 202220) | Hot spring sediment microbial communities from Yellowstone National Park, WY, United States - YNP-CB-019-1 | ecosystem: Environmental > Aquatic > Thermal springs > Hot (42-90C) > Sediment...
TCCACCATCGTTCGCACGGTCACCAGTCGCGGCGCCTCCGGGTCGCCCACCAGTCTCAAGGGCTCGCGAGGTATCGGGAACCCACACTCCACCTCGGGACAGACAGGCACGTACTCCACGAATGCGCCGAGGGTCTCTGTGAGGTAGGGGTCACGTTTGTGACCGCCGTCGAAACGGACCTTTTCCCCGAGCAGGCAGGTGCTGATTCCGAGCCTCACGCGATCGTCCACGGTGTGTCTCCTGGCGTTCGAGAGACGGTGGGTCTTGTGCTCGACAGACAATGGGATGGCCCATCATCTTGCGTGGCCGCCGGACAGAAAATAGCCATCTCGGCGGCAAAGGATACAGGCCCCATAGGCGCCGAGCGGGGAGACCTTCGATCCCATCACCGTCGCTATGCCGAGCGACATCATGGATATAAGGTTGAAGAAGGCGCTCAGGCGCTCGTAGGTCTTCTCCATCGTGTGGTACGGGTACCAGGAGAGGAGCCCCCGTCTCTGTAGTGCGAACTCCTCGGTCATCCTGGCGAGGCCGTCCTGTGCGAGCCTCGTGTCCGCGTCGAGAAAGAGAAGCAGTTCGCCGGTTGCGGCACGGGCGCCCCTCCAGCACGCCCAGGTCTTCCCTGTCCAGCCCGGCGGGGGCCTCCCCGATCGGATGACTGAGGCGTCCCAGTCTCTTGCCACCTCGGCCGTCCGGTCCGAGGAGTCGTCATCCACTACGATGATTTCAACAGGCCTCAGGGATTGCGCGGCAAGCGATCGGAGCAGGCCCGGCAGGTTCTTTTCCTCGTTCCTTGCCGGGATGACGATACTGACCGGGGATCTCGGGGGGCCGTGGGCCCCTGGCGGGCATGTCCCTCGCGTTCTTGGCACCTTCCAAAAAACGAGAAACCCGAGGAGCCATTTCGCCAGAATGAGTGCGGGGTCGATCATGGGCCTCGAGCCGCCCAAATGGTTGGATATTCACTTTCGGACGATAGCCCATCATACCGGACAGGCCAGACGCGTGCAAACGAGCCCCTGCTCTGCCGGTATGCGGTAGGAAGGAAACAGTCCGCTTGACGCGAGGGGTGGGGTGAGCGAGGGAGCGCGCTTCTTTACTCGAGCGAGTGGCTGTGGGACAATCGCCTCTCCACGAGGACGCCGGGGGACCTGGGGTAAGGACCATGAGCGAGAGCGCCCGATTCGAGTGCGCGAGCTATGAGGCCGAGGACACGCTTTTGTCGTACCTCGACAGCGGGGCCGGAACCCCAGTGCTTCACCTCTCTCACGCCAATGGATTCCCCATAAGCGTGTATCTGCCGCTGATGAGCGAACTCGCAAAGGGGTTTCGGGTGATCGGCTTGAGCCTGCGCGGCCAGGACGGCCTGGGCGAGGGGATTCTCAGCTGGCACAGGCTCGCCATGGACCTCATAGGGTTTCTGGACTCCCTCAGGGTCGGTCCTGTGCTTGGTCTCGGGCACAGCATCGGCGCGGTAACGACGATGTTCAGTGCGGCTCGGAGGCCCGATCTTTTTTCCGGTATCGTGTTGCTCGATCCGGTTCTGCTGCCTCGCAGATATATTTTCCTTACCAGACTCCTGAAGCTGGCAGGCAGAAAGGATCGCTTCCCCCTTGCCGTGCGGGCGCGAAAACGCCGGAACGGGTGGCAGAGTCGCCGGGAAGCCCTGGAGTTCTTCAGGGGGAAAAACCTTTTTCAGGGGTGGGAGGAGTCCTTTCTCCGCGCATATGTCACCTATGCCCTGAGGCCGGATGCCGACGGGAGGCTCGTGCTGGTGTGCCCCCCTGAGGCAGAGGCGCGCGGTTTCGAAAACTACCCTGTGGATGTGTGGTCGTGGCCTCGACGGCTCAGGACCCCGACGCTGCTCGTCCGCGGTGAACACTCCGAGGTCCTCACAAAGGGGTGCTACGAGCGTTTCTTGCGGCTGTGTCCGGTCGCAAGAGGGGCGATCGTGGCGATGGCCGGCCATTTCCTCCCTATGCAAAACCCCTCGGAAACCATTCGACTCGTCAGGGAGTTCTCCGTTGTCTCAAACCCGTCTCCGCCGCGCGAGGCGAACCGACAAGAGCCCCCCTCGAAGCGGTCCCCAAGCGGCTGCCCCGGCTAGGGCCCCGAATCCTCCGAGGTGTCCCGAGATCGTAGAACCCCGGCTTTCGGCCGCCTCTCAGGTACTGGATCGAGATTCCTTCGACCTCGGGCCACTTCCTCTGAGACAAAGAGGCCGCAATAACAGCCCCCGAACTCGCGCACGTCCGGCTCCCGGTACACACAGGGGCAGATGATATCCCTGTCCTCTTCCCTGATGCCCGAGGCCAGCCTGCAGGGACAGGCCCAATACCCGTATTTTTCCTGGTTTTCGAGCAGGCCTCTGACGAGCCTTTTGGCAAAGGGCGTATCAGGGTTGAGGTAATACCCCTTCTTTTCGTTGAACCTTCGAATGGTCTCGAAGGTTTTTTCCACCTTCTCGTCGAAAGCCGCTTCGTCCGACGACGGCTGGTGCCTCTCCGGGCGGGATTGTCCCTTCTCCAACCCCAACGTCTGGAGGATACTTTTCTCGTTGTAACCGCACACGAGGAACGTGTCTTTGAAAAGCAGTGCGGGGAACCCCCATTTCTCGTAGATAGAATCCAGGAACTGAAGGACCTCTTCCCGTTCCTGCTCATCGGCGGTATCGAGATCGATGTAAGAATAGCGAACGCCGAGGCCGCGAAGTAACTCTTTGAGCTTGTCGCACCAGGCGCAGGTCGAAAGGGAGTAGACCCTCACATCGCCGATATCCTCCCCCTCGATAAACACATATCCCATGGCTGTATCCTTTCGCCGTGTGGGGGCATCGAATAGGAATGAAACACGAGGGTCTCGGACAGACCCACCGACCAACCTAACACACCCAAGGAGGAAGAACAATGGAGAAGGTCGAGACATTCAAGGGGAGAAAAGAAAGCTACATCGTGGTCAAGGATGCCAGTGGGGAGGAATACATTTGCCCCAAGAGCGTGGTAAGGAAGCTCAAGGACCTCACGCCTGAAGAGCTCAAGGAGTGCGTGCCCGAGTACCAGACAGGCGGCGGCGCCTCGATAGGCGGGTAAACTCGTTTGCCCGTTCATTACCGTATCGACAGACACACCAATGAGAGGGAAGCCCGCCGTGCCGCGGCGGCTTCGCCTCTCGAACATTATGTGACTACCCCGCCAGGATACCCGCACCTTCCGAAAGGCGCGGCCCCGATTCGATCGATCGCCCCGAGAAGCGCTTAGCTGATGTGTATAGGCTGAGAAAGTTCATTTAAGAGGTGGGGTTCCCTGTTTGCCGGCCGCCCTGTTGTCGCTCTCCGTCTCCATCGAGCTTAATCGAGCCTCGTCCCTGCCTGCCCCGGCAATTCGATTTCGGCCGTTTTGGCGCGGGAAGGTTCTTGCCTCAGAGCCGGCGGCCGTGCGATCCTTTCCCGGTACGGGCGCCTCAGCAGAAATGGTCGGCGTGGTTCCTTGCACACCGGTTCAAGTACAGGGACCGTACGCGTCGATAAAAGGAGTGGGATAGTCAGTCCGAAGCTCGAGAGGGCACAATGAACGAGGGAGCGTTCACCATGGCGTATGAAGCACTCTCATCGCGCGAGCCCGAGGGAACAGGCAGGTGGGAAGCGGCCGCGCAAAAACGGTTTGTTGTCAGTCATGACCGAGACAAGATACAGATTTCGTATCAGGTCATAGGGAGCGGCGACAGGACTATGGTCCTTGCCAGCGGTCTGGGGGGCCGCCTCTATATCTGGGAGCCCCTCCTCGAGCGTTTTGCAGGTCAGTGGCGCCTGATCACCTGGGATTACAGGGGGCTGTTCGAGTCAGACGCGCCGAGCCGGATCCACAGGCTGGCGGTGACGAATCATGCAGAAGACGTCCTGCAGATCCTCGACAACGAAAAGGTCGACAGGGCGGTCTTTGTGGGCTGGAGCATGGGGGTCCAGGTCTCCCTCGAGTTCGCCAGCATCTATCCCGAGCGAGTCGACCGGCTCGTGCTGCTCAACGGAACCCATGGTCACGCGCTGACGACGGGGTTCCAGCCTTTCTTTCGCGTCCCCTGGCTCCAGAAAATCTTCCACGAACTCATCGACGCCTTGAGGGACAAAAGGGGGATCCAGAAGGCGCTGGCCGCCCTCTGCACGTCACGACTCAACCTGGAACTCATCGGCGGCGGGTACGCTCGTTTGAGAGGCCAGCAGCGAATAAAGCGGCTCTACCGCCAGTACATGCGGGATATCTTCGCGACCGATTTCGGTAATTACTTGCGCCTCTTCCAGGAACTCGACGCCCATTCGGTCTACCACCATCTCCGCTCTATCCGTCATCCTGCCTTGATCATAAGCGGCGGGCTCGATTATTTGACCCCTGCCTACCAGTCGAAGGAGATGCTCAGAAAGATGCCACGGGCAGAGCACATGCATCTAAGACTCGGGACCCACTTTGTCCTGGTCGAATACCCTGAAAAGGTGGTGGATCGCATTGCGAGATTCCTCCAGTAGTTCGAAGCGTACCGACTCTCGAATCGGGCGAGAACGGAAAACCCTGGAAGCGTTAATCTCCCTCTACTGCAGAGGCGTTCACCGAAACAGGGGGGCTCTGTGCGGTGAATGCCGGGAGTTGCTCGTCTACGGCACGAGACGCCTCGCGCAATGCCCGTTCGGTGCCGGCAAGCCTACCTGTGCCCGATGTCCTGTGCATTGCTACCAACCACACAAGAGGGACCAGATACGGCGGGTGATGAGATACGCAGGCCCGCGGCTCTCCTACCGTCATCCCATTCTGGCGCTTTCCCACTGGCTCGACGGTTTCCGCACGGTCGAGGATCCCCGCAAGCGCCGCAGGGTGTAGCCATCGCCGAGTCCTCGTTTTCGGCAACAGGAGGGGGTTTTGGTCTCCGCTACGCCGTCTGACCGCCGTCCACCGCGATAAAAGCGCCCGTCACGTAGCTCGAGGCGTCACTGGCAAGATAGATTGCTGCTGCCACCATTTCCGAGGGCTGGGCATGCCGCTTCATCGGGATGAGCTGCATGGCCACTTCGTAGATCTCGGGGGTGTTGATGAGGACGCTCGAAAACTTCGTCTCGGTCAGGCCCGGACAGATGGCGTTGCACCGCACGCCAGATGTGGCCAATTCCTTGGCAAACGACTTGGTCATGCAGATCACGCCCGCTTTTGTAATCGCGTAGATGCCCTGCATGGGCGGCGGGGTGAATGCCGCAACCGAGGCGATGTTGATGATCGAGCCGCCGCCCTGCTCGACCATGATCCTGGCTGCCGCCTGGCTCGCGAAAAAATACCCTTTGAGGTTGACTTCCATGGTCTTGTCCCACACGGCCTCGTCTGCGTGAAGGTTCGGCCCGAAGTAGGGGTTGGTGGCGGCATTGTTGACAAGGACATCCACGCGGCCGCACAGCTCCATCACCTTTTCGAAAAGGCGTGCGATCTGGTCGAGCTTGCCCGTATGGCAGGCGATGGGGATGGCCTTCCCTCCCCGTTGGCCTATCTCGCCGGCCACCCGCTCGAGGGAATCCTGCTTGCGGCTGGATAGGACGACGGTCGCGCCCATCTCTGCGAATCCGAAGGCGATCTCTTTGCCGATGCCGCCGCTCGCCCCTGTGATGATCGAGACCTTGTTGTCCAATCTGAACTTCTCAGCGTACATTGCGTCACCTCGCGCACCGTCAGGAGACCACTGCACCCGGGATGAACTCAGGGGACCGGACCTCAATGAGGACCATGGCCTTCTCGGGACAATGATACGCGCACTGTCCGCACCCGATGCACAACTCCTCCTTGACATGGATCCCCTTGGAGGTCGCTCCCCCCTGAACCGAGAGCGCCTTGACCGGACACCGCTCGAGACACACACCGCAGAGGGTGCATGTCGTCTCGTCTATCGTCGGCATGTAGCGGCTCGGAGCCAACAGGACCCTGCTGCCCGCCTGGGCGATGACCGGCAAGGTGATACAGCAGCACGAACAGCAGTTGCAGATGATATGTTCGTTCGTGGCCCTGTTGTCGGTGAGGTGAACCAGGCCTTTGTCCTCGCATTCGGAAAGGATCTGTTTTGCCTCGGCCAGAGATATCTCTCTTCCAGAACCCCTTTTTATCGCATAGTCAGCGGCACGGTTCAATTGAATGCAGACCTCGATGGGCGCATCGCATTTTCGCGCGGTGAGCCGGCAGGTGCACTTGGTCACCGCTCTGCGTCGCGCCTCCTCGAGGATCTTGACCGCACTTTCGTACGGGAGTACGCGCGAGCCCCCGCCTTCGAGGCTCCGCTGGACCGGGATGACTCTGGTCATGGGCTCGAGGTCCATCCCTGCTATGAGTTTTGCCAGGGCCGGGTACTCGAATTCCATGTACTCTTTCCAGAGATCGAGAAACTCCCGAGGTGCCTCGGGCCAGACGATCGTGGCATCGTGAAACTGAATGAGGTTCTTGGCCATCGCGTACTGGGTCACGCCCCCTTTTGTCTTCTCGAACACGACCCCTTTCCTGAAGAGGGCCCGTACCATCGTCTCTATCTCCGAGGCCGGTTTCCCCATTTTCTCGGCGAGTTCCTCGAGTGTCGCCGGCATGAGCAAGCACAGCCGTGCCTCTTCGCTCGTGCAGAGCATCTGCCAAAGTCTCGGGATCCTCTCGGAGGCTGGCGCGCCGAGGCGCGTCGACAATTCCTGGTAGAGGTGTGCGGTTTCCATTGCAGGACTCCTCGGGCTTTTTCAAGGGGCTTTTTCGGGGGGTGCACTGTGCGTACGGCGCCTCCCCGCGGTTCCTTACGACGGCCCGATAAAAGCATATAGAAAACCCGGAGACCCTTCAACCGTCAGGACACCCCGATCCGGAGCGATGTCGAAAGGGGTGCGCAACGGGCGAAGTCCCCCGCCGTCGATCAAGGCACAAAGAAGGGAAGGGCACGGTTTCTTCACCGAACAAAAAGATCGGCACAGACGCCGGAGCAGCCCGTAAGCCGAGTTCTGTGCCCCAGAGAGGTTTCCCTCCACTGGGGTGATGGCCATTCCTCTAGGGTAACGGTTGCCCGTTACCTCCAGCGACCTAACCCGAGGGCCTGGAACGGGCCATTCCTCTCCTCGAACGAGGAGCGCCCTCCTATTTGGTCTTGCTCCTGGTGGGGTTTACCGAGCCGACCCGGTCACCCGAGTCGCTGGTGAGCTCTTACCTCACCGTTTCACCCTTACCCGCGGCACGCACGGGCGGTCTGTTTTCTGTGGCACTTTCCTTGAGGTCGCCCTCACTGGGTATTACCCAGCACCATGCCCTGTGGAGCTCGGACTTTCCTCCCGTTCTACTCGAGGTAGAACCAGCGGCCATCTGGAGTACTCCGGCGTGTGCCGATACCGTGTTTCGTTCTCACCTGTGGGGTGCTTGGACTGACGTGGTGCCACTCGGGCTCACTCCATCTCGCAGTAGAGTATCCTTCTGCAATGAGGGCATTGACGGATCTCCCCGGTTTGGAGCACCTCGTTTATCGTCTGGGGCGGTATGTAGAGATTGCACCCAGGGCAGATGTCGCGTTGAACCACCACGACCGCGAGCCCGGACCGCCTGTTCTTGAGCGTTTCATACTGTTCGAGCACTTCAGGATCCAGCTGCCCGCAAATCCGGGAACGTTCCTCCTGGAGCCGCTGGATTTCTTCTTGGATCGCAGACATCTCTTCCTCGACTCGGTGTCTTTCCCGCACGAGGTTCTCCTCGGAGAGCCGGCAAAGGTGTTCTCTTTCCTGTGCGGATTTTTCTATGTGCTCGATATCGTCGAACATGAGGATGATGCGATCCTCCATATCGGAATGGGATTGTTTGGTGTACTCGATTTCCTTCAGGAGCGCCCTATACTCCTCGTTTGTTTTGATCTCGAACAATCGGCTTTGTTTCTTCTTGAGCTGCTCCACGCTCTCGTTGAGCTCCTTCTCGAGTCGGCGCTGCTCGAGGGTGGTCTGTTTCAGGCTGAGCCTCAAACCCTCGAGCCGCTGCTTTTCTTCCTCGAGCTTGGTTTCCTGTTCCTTGATTCGTTCAGGCAGGTCGTGTTGCTTTTGAAGGGCCTCTCTCAGACTGTCGTCGACTCTTTGCAGGTTCAGAAGGAGCTGTAATCTCGTTTGCAAGGGGTGCCTCCGGAAAGAGAAAGAGTGCATCCTCGGGCAGGACGCACTCTTGCGTGGGCCCGCGCGTGAACTCCCCGGGACCGCACACCAATTCTGCGCATCCTATGGGATGTCGACCCGCTGAACATGATCCTCGTCACGTAGCCGCCTGCCGGGATGCCGTGATGGTGGGCCCACCAGGGATCGAACCTGGGACCTTCCGGTTATGAGCCGGTGGCTCTACCAATTGAGCTATGGGCCCGCAAAAAACCTTATTATACAGTCCGCCCTTCGCCCCTTGCAATTCCCGCTCTCGCTCCGGGACGCTCTGCGCTCAGGCGTCGATGAAATTCTTGAGCTGTTTGCTCCTGCTCGCATGGCGCAGTCTCCGCAGGGCCTTTGCCTCTATCTGCCGAATGCGCTCTCTGGTCACGTCGAAATTCTGACCTACTTCTTCCAAGGTGTGATCGGATTTTTCGCCGATGCCAAAGCGCATCCTCAAGACCTTTTCTTCCCTGGGCGTCAGTGTGGCCAGGATCTTTCGCGTTTGCTCGGAAAGGTTGATGTTGATCACGGCCTCGGACGGCGAGATAACGCCCTTGTCTTCGATGAAGTCGCCGAGGTGGCTGTCTTCCTCTTCGCCGATAGGGGTCTCGAGCGAGATCGGCTCCTTGGCGATCTTGAGGACCTTCCTGACCTTCTCCAGAGGCACCTCCATCTTTTCGGCGATCTCCTCTGGTGTCGGCTCGCGGCCGTACTCCTGCACGAGGTACCGGGATGTTCTGATCAACTTGTTTATGGTTTCGATCATATGGACAGGGATCCTTATAGTGCGGGCCTGGTCAGCGATGGCGCGCGTGATGGCCTGGCGTATCCACCACGTGGCGTAGGTGCTGAACTTGTACCCCCTCTGATACTCGAACTTGTCGACCGCCTTCATGAGGCCTATGTTGCCTTCCTGGATGAGGTCCAGGAATTGAAGGCCCCTGTTCGTGTATTTTTTTGCGATGCTGACCACGAGCCTGAGATTCGCCTCGATGAGCTCGCTCTTGGCGAACTTCGCCTGGATCTCCCCGATCTTGATGGCTTTGACGACCTTTTTGAGATCCTTGGAGCTCATCTCGACGCGGTCTTCCACGCGGCGGATCTTCCTTCGGACGGTCTGAATCTGTCTGTTCAACTCGATAAGCCTCGGGTAGCTTATCTTCAAGGACCTGGTGATCTTGAGCCTCTGCAGGGGGCTCCTCTGTGCCGCCACAAAGGCGTCCCTGAGATCCTGGACGCTGTACTTGCTTTTCTTTTCGATCTCCTCGAGCTCTTTTTCGTACTTTTCGATCTTCTGGAGGTGCCCTTTGAGATGCTGGACGATCCGGTCCAATTGATGTGCGTGAAACGGGATCTGCATGAGCTTTTGGGCGATAAGGTCTCTGTTCTTCGCTACCTTCTGTTTCCTTTGTTTTTTCTGCACTTCCGAAAGGTTTTGCGAGCTGAGGCTTAACCAGGTTCGGACAGCATCGTTGTAGTATCCCTCGACCTCGGAGAGCACACCGAGGATCTTGGCCGTCTGGGCCTTTTCCCTCTCGTCCTGTTCGGGCCCCTCATCCTCGTCGAAGTCTTTCAGGATGTCCTTGACGCGGATCTTGCCTGTCTGGAGATGTCTGGCGAGGAATTGCATCTCCCGGATCGCCGAAACGGTGTGCAAGGCCTCTTCGCGAACCTTGCGCTCCCCCTCCTCGATGCGTTTTGCGATCTCGACTTCTCCCTCCCGGGTCAGGAGACTCACCATGCCCATCTCTCTTAGGTAGAGACGAACAGGGTCGTTGGTCTTGCCCAAGGCGGCGCTCTCGAGCCCCTCCTCTTCCTCTTTTTCCTCCTCTTCCTCCTCTTCTTCGGGCTCTTCCTCCTTTCTGTGGGGGAACTTGACCCGCTGGGCCGAATCGATGATCTCGATATCCATGTCCCCGAACATGGACATGACGTCGTCGAGCTGCTCGCCCGAGATGAGTTCGGACGGAAGGTACTCGTTGACCTCGTCGTAGGTGAGGTAGCCCTTCTCCTTTCCGATATCGATTAATTTTTTGACGTCTGCGATCTTTTTTTGGCGTCTCATCGATCAATACCTTCCTGTGTCCTCTCCGAGACGGTTCGCCTCGGAACGCTCAGACACCCTTGGAATTGGAAACGCTCGAAAAGCGGCGAGGGCCCATAAGCTCTCTCTCTCTCTGGATAAGGTCGCGCTTTTTTACGGAAAGTTCCAAACAGAGGTCGAGTTGCCGCTTTTTTTCTGCCTCCTTGATTTTTCTGTTCAGTTCTCGTGCCTCCTCGCGCAGACCTCTCAAGAGGATCTTACGGGCGCTGTCGTCGAGCGCCCGTACGGCCTCCTCGTTGGAAAACTCCTCGGAACAGGCACACCGCGAGAGCAGTTCGAGCGCCGGACCGGTGTGCAGCTCTGCCAGGATGCGCGGCAGGTGCAGGGTCCCGCTCCTCTGGTATTCCCGCACGATGAGTTCGATGATCGTCTTGACATGCTCATTCGTTATATGTTCCAAAAGATGGTATCGTTCGTTGAGCTCGTTGAACTCCGGGACGAGCCGGGGGAACTGGACCAACAGCTGGCAGACGAGCCTTTCCTCGGGGAACATCTGTCGTTGCGCAGGACCGTCATTCTCCTGCCGGCGGGATACGTGCGATCCTGGCCCTTTATAGTTTGATAACTCCCTTCGCAGCAAGGATTCGTCGACACCGAGCCGGTCGGCGAGAGAGCGAACCTGCAGGTCCTTCTCGAGGGGATTCCGGATCCTGGAGACCAGGGGGAGCATCTCGCCGAGGATCTCCATCGTGCGGGCCGGAGTGAGACTCTCCTCTTCGGCGAGCCGCTCTTCCAGTATAGCCTGGAGGGCGGGCCTTGCGGTCTCGAGCAGCCGACCGAAGGGCTCAGGCCCCTCCTGGAGGAGAAAGCTGTCAGGGTCGTGCCCTCCGGGCAGAAAGATGCACAGCAGCTCCAGACCCTTGTCGAAAAACGTCTCGACGCTGCGGACCGCAGCCTTCCTGCCTGCGGGGTCCCCATCGAAAACCACCACGACCTTCTTGGTGAATCGTCCCAGGAGGTCGATCTGCTGAGGGGTGACCGATGTCCCCAAGGCCGCCACCGCATGGCGAAACCCGAATCGATGGAGGGTGAGCACATCGAAGTACCCCTCCACGAGAAGTGCGTACCCCTTGGACCGAATCGCCTGGTGAGCGTGCGAGAGTCCGTACAGGGAGGCGCGTTTGTTGTAGAGAAAGGATTCGGGTGAATTCAGGTATTTCGGCTCCTCCTCCCCGACCACCCTGCCGCCGAAAGCCAGCACCCTGCCCGAGGAATCGAAGATGGGGAACATCAAGCGATTTCTGAATCTGTCGTAGTACCCTTGCCCGCTCTTCTTCGGTACGATGAGCCCCAAGGCCTCGGCCGTTCTCAAAGGCAGTCTATGCTCCGTGAGCGCCGCCACCAGAAAATCCCACCGGTCGGGGGCGAAACCGAGCCGGTAGTCCTGAAGTGCTCCCTTGGTCAGACCGCGTTTGGAAAAGATCTCGCGGGCGACCGAGGCCGCCTCCCCCTTGAGCAAGAATCGATGAAAGAGCTCGGAGGCGAACTGATTGACCCGAAAGGCCTCCTCTCTCTCCTCGTCCGCCTTCTTGTCGCGATTCTCTGCCGACGTGGCAGTGAGGCGTATGCCCGCACGCTGCGCCAGCTCGCGTACGGCGTGCGGGAAGCTGCAGTTGTGCATTTTCATAAAGAAGGTGTACACGTCTCCGCCCGTGCCGCACCCAAAGCAATGGAATATGTTGCGTTCCTCGTTCACGATGAAAGAAGGATTCTTGTCGGGATGGAACGGGCAGAGGCCCTTGTAGTATTTCCCTGTCTTCTTGAGGGAGACATACGAAGAGACGAGCTCGACGATAGAGGTCCGGTCCGCGATTGCCGAGATTGTCTCATCCGGGAAGATCGACGTCACCCGACACCTCTCTTGGTCCGTCACCGTCCATCTCTTCAGTGGGCGGGCACTGCCGCTTCCGCCCGCCCGCCTGTGCGAGGCCCCCAGGGGAGGAGGTCTTCAGTGACGAGAGCGGCACCGTGGGAGGCCGAAGCCGTGCCGCCGACAGAAGAGCAGTCGATTCTTGTGAGACAGAACAGCCCGGACCGGCTTTTTCTGATCGAGTTCAAGGCTCGACGTCGTACGTGTCGCGTGGGAGCGAGGGACCGAATAACACCATGAGAGGGATCGCACTGGAGCCGAAGGCAAAAGGGCGAAGGGATTCGGGGCCGCGTGGTTTCGAATGACCTGCCTCCTCCTCGTTGCCGTACTCGCAAAAGGGACCGCTCACTTCATGGCGGTAGCGAGGCTCTTCGAAGGGCATGCCGTGACCGGGTCAGATCAACCCCTGTTTTCTCAGCCGCTTCATGGTTCTTTTCTTGGCCGCAAGCGCCTTTTTCTTGCGCTTGACACTCGGTTTCTCGTACCGTTCTCTGCGTCTGAGTTCCGTGAGGATACCCGCTTTTTCACATTTCTTTCGAAACCTCTTTACGGCCAGTTCGAAAGGTTCATTCTCCCGCACCCGTATTCCGGCCATCTGTAGTCGGTCCCTCCTCTGCCCAAAGGCCCAGTTCCATTGAAAAAAGAAATTATCGTCCTTTGCCTCGACAGGCTAACCTTACATATTCTAGCAAGCCCTCACAGCATGTCAAGGGAGCCTAGGGGATTTTCCTCTCCCCCTCCCTGAACCCCCAGACCCCCAGCGCGGCCCCTCCCCACGGCCCCGGTACGGCCTCTACCCCGATCCCGCCTCGGGGCCCCCTGGAAAATCGCCGCCATTTTCCTTGCAGCGCCAGGCCAGGAGCCCTCGAGGAGACGGAAGTTCTCTGCGACGGCACGCCACACTTTTCTCTGCTTCCAGACAGGAACTGCCTGACGCCACGTAACATTTTGGGCCTTCCAGGCACGCACCGTGTCCATGAATGACCTGAGCCCTTTTGTGGCCCCCCTGGCCGGCAGGCGGCCGGCAAGCGACCACTTCGTCTGGCATCTTCCCTTTGCCGCGCAGTCCATCTTTCACCCCGACAAGAGGTCCACCCGAGACAGTGGGTCTTCAAGCGATAAGCACCAATCCCATCAGGGACCCGTGCGGAACGAGGTGCGGTCTGCACGTGCCACCTATCGGATACACATCCCACCCTGCACGCGCTGCCATGGTGTATGCATTCATCCCGCAGGATTCCATGGAAGGCCGCGAGAGGTCCGGGTGACGGCACCCCTTCGAGGTCATAAGGGCTTGGCAATACGCCTGAAAGTGACACAGCACATCGCGGCAGGTACCCGCTGCAAACCCGGCAGGGGAAAACCCGAACTGCCTGGCCCTTTTTTCCAATAGGACCACGATCTGGAAGACAAGCATGTAGTGGGCCCCCAGGTTGACAAGGGTCCCCGTATCGTCCAGGAGACCGCTGTTCAGGGATTCCGAGACCTTGGGCCCTGCGATGATCTCAGGATCGACAAGCACCCTGAAGAAGACGGCGCTTTCATACTGCGAGACGATCCTCGCAACCGTTTCCAGAGAATATCCATGAGGCGGACAGTGGCTGCAGGTGCCCGAGGCGAAACACTTGGGGATCATGCACTTGAACCTCACCCTGGGGTCGAGCACGATCTCGGAACTCGAAATGACCTTCGCATCCGAGGCGCCCCGGGCACGGGCGTACTCGACAAGTTCTTCGAGCCGTCCGGAAAGGGTTGGGTCACCCGCCTTGTGTGTCTTCTTGAAGACCTTCTGGGCCATCTCGAGATGCGTCCTTTTTCGGGTCGGCCGGTCCCCCCGGCTTAGGTGACCAGCACGAGCCCCAAAAACCACTGTTCCCCTCTTAGGGGCGATCCTGCGGATTCTGTCCCGGTTGCCCACCCGAGGTTTTCGGCCAGAACAGACGGGCTTATACCACACGCTTCGAGGGAGGGTCTCGCCTTATAGGGGTGAAGGCACGGCCTGCCTTTGATCAAGGCCCAGCACCGCGGTTGGTCCCCACAGAATATGTCCCGGCAGTCTGCAGAGGCAAACGCCATGGCGAGATGATACCCTCTGTAAAAACACTCGGATTCGAGCGATGCCCCGATCCTGAAGACCGCCTCGTGGGCTTGTCGAACTGAAGAGGGGTCAGGGCCGGTAGCTGCCAAAACGCCGGTTCCCTGTGGCAAGACCGGTGTCCGAACCTCGACCTTGAACGCGACACCCCACTGGTAGAGTCGAATGGCCTCGTCGATTCGGTCGTGTGGGTACAGCGGCTCTGGCCAGTGGATGGATCTGGTCTCCCGAGCCTGGGGCGAAGCGGCATCCCTGTGGCCGGTACGGGCGGTACCGGCCCTCAGGGAGCGTGCCAGATCCCTGGCAGTGACGATACGGGCATCGTCCGCCCCGAGTGCCTTGGCCTCGGCCAAGAAGGACGCAAGGTCCGCCTTGACGGCTGAACGGGTTCTTTCCGCGGTGATTCTCTCTATCTTCAGGGCTCGAGGCCTTCCCGCTCCGGATACGGGCACGCGCGCTGCCTCCGGCAAAGGAGTGGGTCATTTCATCCTCACCCTAAAGACAAAGCGCCGAAAAGTCAACGGCCTCCCCCTCCCCCGGGTAACACTTGTTACCGAGGCAACGGGCGGGTGTTTGAATTGGCGAGCAGAGCGTGGTATGAAGTGTCGGTGTCCAGGGACCCCCGGCGAATCCATTGTCGAATCGTCTCTCAGAAGAGCGTTCATGGGGAATGTCACGATGAAGCCAGCGAAGGGACCTCGTCACGGAAAACGCAGAAAGACAGCACGCCTCAAGGCCGCGCTGAAGAGAAAGCGCATCAAGCAGGTTGTCCGGGCCAGCCGTGGAGACAGAACGTTCTCCTGTTGATATGCGAAGGCCGCGGCAGGCCGGTCGCCTCTGCCGCGGACCGGTCGAAGGTGCCCGCCTGGTGAGAAAGCGCCCCCTCTCTTGGGTGGGCGGTTCTGCTCGGGCTTCGCAATGAGGCGGCACATCGCCCGCCGCTCGCTTGTGTCCGAGGGTTGATCCGCATGGAATCCCCTTCCAGGATCCGATTGGCGCTCGTCGTTCTCTGCTGCATCCTGGCAATGGGAACCATCGGATACCTCTTTATCTGCGATCTCTCCCTTCTCGATGCCTTCTACATGACCATCATTACCATTGCCACGGTTGGGTTCAGGGAAGTGTGTCCCTTGGACAGCGTGGGCAAGGTGTTCACCATACTCCTCATCGTCGCTGGGTTGAGTACGGTCACCTTTACGGCAACCTCGCTCTTTCAGTTCATGATCGAAGGCCAGCTCATGGGCCTCGTCAAGAGGAGAAAAATGGACCGGACTATCGATGCGATGCGGGATCATTTCATCATTTGCGGTTTCGGCAGGGTCGGCGAGCAGATGGCCCGGGACCTTCGATCCTCGGGCAAGGATTTCGTGGTTGTCGATCATAACCCCGAGGCCCTCTCGAGGCTTCTCAAGAGGGGGTACAACTACGTCGAGGGCAACGCCACCAGCGATGAAGTGTTGCAACGGGCGGGGATCACCAGGGCCAAGGCCCTCGCCGCTGCCAGCGACTCAGACTCGGACAACGTACTCATCACGATCTCCGCACGAATGCTCAACCCGGATCTTTTCATCGTGGCCAGGGCCAGCACAGAGGATCTGTTTCAGAAGCTCGAGAAGGCGGGTGCCAACAGGGTGGTATCGCCTTACAAGAGCGCGGGGCAAAAGATGGTCACGATGCTTTTGAAGCCGGTGGTGCACGAGTACTTGGACCTGATGGTCTATGGGACGAACCTTGAGATCGGGTTAGAAGAAGTGGAACTCTCCGGGGATGCCGAGGTCGTCGGCATGAGTATCAAAGACTCGGCGATACGGAAACGCACAGGCTCGACAATACTCGCTATCAAGAAGAGGACAGGGGAGATACTCACCAATCCGCCTGTTTCCACCATTCTGGAAGAGGGCGATCGGCTCATCATGGTCGGGACGCCCTCCCAACTTGCACTGGTGAACCGCAAGATCATACCCGAGGCCCCGGGGCAGTAGGCAATCCCCAAGCACCGGGGAATAAAGTGCAAAGGGAGAGGGGGCTTCACCCTCGGGCGGACCGATGGTCTGCTGCTCTGCGGACTGCGGCCAGCAGTGCACACACACCCAGGGCCAGGAGGCAGCATATGGATGCTACAGCCC
>Ga0272448_1004286_pt1 | contig 16355 bp, 10 predicted proteins | sample YNPCB0191_FD_202220 | JGI IMG/M metagenome (GOLD analysis project Ga0272448, IMG submission 202220) | Hot spring sediment microbial communities from Yellowstone National Park, WY, United States - YNP-CB-019-1 | ecosystem: Environmental > Aquatic > Thermal springs > Hot (42-90C) > Sediment...
TGCGTCACGGTCCACGGTTTCGAGGCCATGGTTCCTCCGTCCATGCGACGCAACCGCTTGTTCCGGTTCGTCATGAACCAGGCCGCAGCCGTATTCGCCGTCAGCCGTTACACGGCGGGCCTTGTCTCCAGTTGCGGCGTCCGTGCGGAAAAGATCCAGTCGATTCCCAACGGCGTGAAGGTCGACGCTTTCAAGCGCACCTCCGAGGTGGAACGGAGGGTCCAGTCCTTGAAAGCCGCTCTCGGCCTCGAAGGGACTTACGTCCTCCTCACGGTGTCGAGGCTTATCAAGCGCAAGGGACACCTTGCGGTGCTCGAATCTGTGGCCGCACTGCGCAAGCGGATCCCCGAGCTGCGGTACGTGATTGCCGGCGAAGGCCCGATGCTTGAGCAGATCCGAAGCAGGGTGGCTCTGCTTGGGGTTGGAGACATCGTCCGCCTCTTGGGGGTTGTCTCGGAGTCGGATAAGGTGGCTTTACTTCACGGCTGCGACGTCTTTGTCATGCCCAACGAGGATCTTCCCCTTGAAAAGGGGGGCATAGACACAGAGGGATTCGGCTTGGTCTTTCTTGAGGCCGCCGCCTGCGGCAAGCCCGCTGTAGGAGGGCGGGCCGGGGGAGCGCCCGAGGCAGTGGTGGATGGAGAAACCGGAATTCTCGTACGTCCCGGGGACCCCCAAGACATCGAACGGGCAATCGTAAGGCTTTGGGAGGACCGTGGTCTGGCCAGCCGCCTAGGCCGCGCGGGACAGGAGAGGGTTTGGCGCGACTACCCTTGGAGTCGAATCGCCCTCCAGTACGCTGAGACGTTCGAGTCTTTGACATGCTCCCTGTAGTGCTGTTCCGCATGGTCGCAGCTTGGAAGCGGGTTTCCCGTCTTGGCCGTAGAGGTCGACTGGGATTTGCGGTGTTCTGTGCCGGGTTCATCTCGGCGCGTTCACAAGCCTGGGCTTTTCAGCCGAACACCCTTCGCATCGGCACCGTGGAGGTTCACCCATCGGTTACGGCTGAAGTCGTGTACAACGACAACATCAGCTTGACCCACGAGAGGACCGGAGACGTGATTTTCCGCGAGAGGCCAGGGGTCAGCCTGGTTTGGGAAAGAACATGGGTCCCGGTCCAGGCGCCACGAGTCGTCCAGCCCGAGGGTATGAGTCTCGACTTCCTGATTGACCTTTACCTGTCGCGCATAGCTCCTCTGGCGGAAAGAGGGTACCTCGGCTTGGCCAGGCCAGCCATCAGCGTGGGAAAACCCGTGGAAAACGCGATACTGAGCGGACTGAAGTTCCGCAGGTATTCTCTTCTGCTGGACTATCAGCCCGACATCATCCAATTGGTGAATCACCCGCAGTTCAACTCCGTGGATCACGATCTGGTCTTCGGTGCCGAAGCGCGGTTTCCCGGCGGCTTGTATGCACGGCTGGACGATCGGTTCGTCAGCTCCACGACCGTGGCGAGCTACCGGAAGGAAGTGGTCGATTTCAATGCGGCCCAGAGGTCCGAGGGCATCGGGTTCCACTCGAACATTCTGTCTTTTCGGACGGGCTATAATTTCTATGCCGACTATCTCGTGTTCCTGACCTATACGAATTACCTTTTTTTTGTTCGGAATTTCGACGCAGCCCAAGTCCTGGCCGATTTCCAGTTCCCGCCGTTGATCGAACTGGAGGCCAAAGGGGTCACCTCCGGCACCCTCGGCATGAACCTTCAGACCGCAGGCCTGTATGTGGCCACCGTTTTGGTGAGGAAGACCGCCATCTCCCTTGGCTACGTAGTGGGAAGGCTCCAGGGGAACCTGGAAGATTTCGGCGTTGACGCCCGGTTGCTGGGAGAAGAGGTTCCAGTAACCTTACGCGTCCGGGAAGATCCTCGGAATGCTTGGTTTCACGAAGTGCGTCTGGGTTTTCAGAGGCCCCTGACGAGCCGGGCATCCGTCTTCGGCTGGCCAGTACCCAAAACCCTTGTCGAGGGGTCCGTGGCATATCAATGGAGGAACATGGAGCGGTCCGTGGCTGAAGTCCGCGCCGCGGGTGAGTCTCTCCTTGAGATTCCGATTCAGGCCCGTGACGTTCGAGAGCCTTTGGTCGATCTTCGGCTGTCGTCCGAGTTGCGTCCGCGCACCCGCATCGAGGTTCAGTTCAGCCGGGTGCCCAGAGAGGCCGTCGGAGGCACTGGGAACATGTCCATTGACTGGGAAGCCCAAGTCGCCCTTGCCCAGGAAATGGCCAGAAAATTTGTTTTGGATCTCAGAGGGCTTATCCGCTACCGGGAGATGCCCGAACAGGCCGGGTTGGAAGACCACTTTTGGGACTACCAGACGGACGGGTCTCTCTCGTATCGTATCCAGAGCTGGCTCCAGGTTCGAGGGGGGTACCAGTTCCTTGCCCGGGATGCAGACCAGGCATACAATGCCTTTCAGTCGCATCGGGTCAGGGCTCAAGTATTCCTTTCGTTCTGACGAAACGGAGTTTACTCCAGTCGGTTAATCAGTGGGGGATGAAAAGAGCGATGTTTTTCGAACGCCGTCTCAAAGGACCCATCCGTACGGTTTATTTCTTGAAGCGACTGCGGGTCCTGGCGGCCCTCTGGGGCATCGCATGCCTGCTTGCTTGCTCGGCCCACGCCGGGCCCCAGGTCGATCCGGCGGCTCCCAGCGCCGAAATGTCAACGAACGCTGGTGTCCCCGCATCCCAGGCCCCTGTTGAGGCATCGGGGCCTCCGGCCGGGTACCGTCTCGGACCCGAGGACGTTTTCAACATTCTCGTGGTGAACGAGCCCGAGCTGACGACTGTTGCGCGGGTCGGTCGAGACGGGTTCATCGAAATGCCCTTGGTGGGGAGGATCCAGGCCAGCGGGCTCACGGTGGAGGAACTCACCCATCGCATTGAGGAAGCGCTCCGGTCTGGCTACCTGGCGAACCCGGACGTACAGATCATCTTGCAACAATACCGGCAGGACGTCGTGCACCTGTTCGGCCAGGTGGGAACGCCCGGCCCCTTTCGCCTCACGCACGGAGACACCCTCCTTGAGGTGATATCCAAGGCGGGCGGCTTCACGCCGATCGCAAAACGCAAGGCCGTGCGAATTCTGCGGAAGGAGGGCGACCGCACTCGCGTCATTGTGGTGAATGTCCGGCGCATCCTGGATGAGGGAAGACTCGAAGAGGATGTTCCCCTCATGCCTGGCGACGTTGTGATCGTGCCGGAGCGATTCTTCTGATTCCCGCGGGGGCTACCCCGCGCTCGGATTCCAAGGAGCGTCATGTACCGACCCGAAGATTTCCCGCCTGTCCATGGCAAGGACCACTTTCGCATCCTTTTGAAACGGAAGTGGACCGGCCTGACGTTTTTTATGGCTCTCGTAGGTGCCACTGCTCTTTATCTGGCCTTCACCGAACCCGGCTACGAGGCCAAAGTGAAGTTCGTCTTGAAGCCGCCTCCCATTTCGCCTCTCCTCATGATGGGCGAGTTCGTCTATAGCGAGGGTGTCGATATCGTTGCCCGCAGGACCTTTGTCGCCACGCAGTTCGAAGTTCTCAAGTCCAGGACCCTGGCTGAAAAGGTGATGGACACGCTCGATCTCTGGAAAGACTACGGCCTGGGGGAGACGCGCAGGAGCTTGTTCGATCTGTTCGGGCCTGCCCGGGTCCGCACAAGAGACGGGGCTGCGGCCGAATTCGCCGAGAGCGTATCGGTTGTGGCTCCCAACATCATGAGTAACCACGCCGAATTGTCTTTCACGCACCGCGATCCGGTTAAGGCCGCACGGATCGCCAACACCCTGCTCGATAGCTATGTGGAATCTTTGTACGAAGAGCGATCGCGCAAAATCCGAGAAAATCTTGCTTGGCTTCAGGAGCAGTTCGAAAAACTCGGCAATGAGGTCGTGCAGGCGGACCAAGCCCTTCAAGATTACAGGCGGGCCCGGGGCGCGGTCTCGGTGGACGACAGGGAAAACATTCAGCTTCAAAAACTTGTGTCTCTGAACACGGCTCTTACCCAGGCCCGCATCGCTCGTATGGCGGCCGAAAACGCGTATCTCGATGCCAAGCAGTTCAAAGCGTCACCCACGGAGCTCGAACGGGCCCCGGTGGTCGTGGCCACGAACCCACAGATCGCCGCAATCCTTGGACAAATCAACCTCCTCCAGACCGAATACGCGAGGAGCCGGGAACGGTACCAGGAAAAACATCCCCACATGCTCGAGCTTCGATCCGCCCTCGACGAACTCGAAAGCCGGCTCCAGGCCGAGCTTCTCAAGACGATCGACTCTCTGAAGATCAACTACGATCTGGCCAAGGCCCAGGAAGAGTCCCTGGCGCGGGAACTTGAGGCTGCCCAGAACGAAAGTATCCATATGGCGGAGCAGCGCATTGAGTATTATCAGCTTCTAAATGCCTCCAAGGTGAATCGGACCCTGTATGACTCGCTGCTCAGTCGTCTGAAAGAGACGTCTATCCTGCAAGAGTTTCAAAACCCTCACGATATTGTGCAGATCATCGACAAGGCTGTTCCGCCGGACAAGCCTGGAGGATATCGCCCCTACCTCCTGCCCGTTGCGTGTGGGGTCGGTCTTCTCCTGGGCTTTTTCCTCTGTTATGTCAAAGACTATTTCGACACGACCATCGAAAATGAGAGGGACGTGCGAGAGACGCTCCATCTTCCGGTCCTTGGCGTTGTGCCCCGGGTGCGGCCCCCTCGCGGCCGGAGACCTTGGGCGATCGAAAAAGCCGTTCTTCGGTGGCCCGACTCCGTGCTTTCGGACCACGTGGAAAGGCTCGCTCAGGTGGTCGTACATCTATCGGCCAAGCAGAGCGTACGAAGCATTCTTGTGACGAGCGTCCGGCCCAGAGAAGGCCGAACCACCATAGCCTCCAATCTCGCTATCCTCTTGGCCCAGGCAGGCGAAAAGGTGCTGCTCGTGGACGGCGATGCGCGCAGGCCTCGCCTGCACGAGATTTTTCCCTGCCGGAACGACTCGGGCCTCGTCAGTCTTCTGGCAGAAGGCCTCGACCCGACCGATGCCATCCGTGGCACCGATGTGCCCAATCTTTTCCTGATGCCCTCGGGCGTGCCCAGGGGCGAAGGGACGAAACCCTTTGAACCCCGGAGGGTTCAGGAGGTCTTTGAAAACCTTCAGGGCCGGTACGACCGGATTGTCGTGGACTCGCCCGCCCTGCTGGAAGTGAGAGACGGATCGGCTCTGGCTCGGGCTGTGGACGGGATTCTGTGGGTCGTAGCCAGTGGCAAGACCCATAGGGAAAAAGCCTTTTGGACGCTTCAAACTCTCTCTCTTCTTGACAGGACCGTTTTGGGCGTGGCCCTGAACATGGTTCGCTTCCTGCGCGGTCCGACCGGCTACTATTCAGGCAGATCGTGATGCGCCCGGAAAGCCCCGCAGCCGGCCCTTTGGATTCGAAGCCTCCCTCCTCGTCTAGGATTTTTCAGAGGCAAGTCCGTTTCCTTTTCTGGATCGCCCTTTTTTCCGTTCTCTGCCGCCTCGTCCTCTTGACCCAGAAGGAAGTGGTGGGTACGGATGAAGTGATCTATCTCGCCCTTGGCCAGAGCCTCTGGCAGGGGCACGGCCTCACCCTCGAGGACCGGCCGGTGACGATGTGTCCTCCCCTTTTGCCGATCGTGGCCGGGATTTTTTCCCTCTTTACCGAGGACCTGGAAAAAGGGACGAACTTTACCTACTGGTTCTTCGGCGGGCTTCTCGTTATTCCCTACTTTTCCTTCGCAAGGCGCATCTACGGCGACAAAGTGGCGAGACTGGCCTGCTTTTTTCTCGCCTTCTATCCGGGCCTGCTCCTGGCTTTTTACTGGGGGTCCATGACCGAGCACCTGTACACCTTTCTTCTCGTCTCGGCCTTTCTGTTTTGCCTGCGTGCAGTGGACCGGGGTGCTCCCTCGGATTTCGCCTGGGCGGGCGTCCTTCTGGCCCTCGTGTACCTGACGCGGTCCGAGGGCATCCTGTTTTTTCCGGTCTTGTTGGTCTGGACCGCGGCTCGCACGCTCCGGGGGACCCCGAACCGGCGCCGCGCTCTTGCACGACTGGCCGCGATGGCGCTGTGCTTCGCCGTGGTCAGCGCGCCCTACCCGCTCTTCCTGAAAAAGCACTCTGGCGAACTCAGCATCAGCGGAAAAACCAAATTGATTCTGCTGGCTGGCGCCATGGATCTGCGAGAACGGGAGAAACTGCTCGGCAAGTTGAATGAGGAGGGCACGGACTTTTTCAATTACGAGGATCTCGTCCGGGACAAGACGGTTCTAGGTATGGTTCTTGAAAACCCCAAGGTCCTGGTTGGAGGGTCTCTTCTCCAAATTCGCAACTTTTTTGTGGCCCTTTTCTCGTGGAAGGTCTTCCCAGCCTTTCTCCTTCCTTTTGTCATCCTGGGCCTGTTCCGGCGGGTGTGGGACCGGCAGAGACTGCGAAAGGAGCTCTTTCTTGCCACGGTCTGCCTTCCCTTCCTGGTCTTCCTGACCTTTCAGATCTGGCCGAGGTATCTGTTGCCCATGACGCCGGTCCTGCTTCTCTGGGCAGTCCGGGGGGTCGTGGAACTGGAAGAGTGGATCGAAGCCTCAGTCCGCAAGATCCGGGGAAACCGGACTCTGCGCCCCCCAAGACCGTGGTGTTTCGTTCCCAGGGTGTTGGCTGCCATTCTCTTGCTGGCCATTCTGGTGGCCAAGCCTGTCAAGGCGCGCATGCTGGATCAGATGCCTGTCGAGTACAGGACTGCGGGTCTCTGGATGAGGGAGAACCTCCCGCCTCAGGCAATCATCCTGGCTCGAAAGCCCGAGGTAGCTTATTACGCGCAGCGGCGAATGCGGCCCTTGCCCAACGAGGAGCTGCCACGGATTCTCCGCTACGCCCTCGCCCAAAAGGCGCAATACATGGTCGTGGACGAGGCCTTCATCGCAACACGGCCCCAGCTCGCCGGTCTTCTGGCCAGCGAGGAGCCTCCGCCACCGCTCGAACGCATTTATGAGACCCGCAGTCCTTCTGGACGGAAGCTGCGGGTGTTCCGCATTGACTTGGGCCAGTCTGGTTCCCCTTGGCCCGGAGGAGCCGGTCCGTGAGGCAGTCGAGACCCCCTCTTCTCAAGCTTTGCGGACTCCTCCTTTTGGCGATCGCGGTCGCCCCGGGCGTTTGGTTTCGAACCGTGGACTTGGCGCGGGAGGGTCCAAGAGTCTGGGACGAAGGGATTTACATCCAAGAAGCCCAATTTCTTTATACCCTGGTGGGCGGGCTCTGGACGACTGCGACCCTCAAAATCCGCGAGATGGTAACGCGCCAGGATGTTTGGAAAAAGGACGAGCAGCTTGAATGGCTCCGAGGCCATCTTCGGGGGTCGCCTCCCATCTTCGGAAGGGTCACCCACGATGCAGCCCTGGCGGCCGGCATGATCGTCTGGGGACCGGACGATCCGAGCGTAGCGGCTCGGGTGAATGCAGCAGCGGGGGTGCTGTCCCTCGGCCTTGTCTTCTTGCTGGCGAGAAAGCTTTACGGCGGCCGTGCCGCTCTCGTCTCAACGCTCGCCTTTTCCCTTTGCGGATACCATATCCAATACTGCCGCTCGGCCATGGCCGAGACCACGACTTTGCTCTTCCTTTTGCCCGCCTTCTTGTTCTATTGGGAAAGCAGGACCCTGAGAGAACACCGCTCGTTCGGTTTTCTCGCTCTGGCCGGGTTTTTCCTGGGCCTGTCCTTTACCGCCCACAACCGGATGCTGGTCTTGTGGGGTTTGTTCGTTCTGTACGAAATTTTCCTGTGGTTCATGCGCTCGCCAGCGCAACCGCGCTTCTTCTTGCGGCGCCTGGCCATGTTCCATGCCGCTTTTTTTCTGCCCTTGGCCGCCTGGGAATTCCCTTACTACGTCGCCTTTCTCGTGACAAAGCATCTGGGCCTTGTGGTATCGGCTCCTACGTACCTGGAGCAAGTGGTCGTGGCCTTGGGAAGGTCCGCCCTCTGGGGTTACATCTCAAAGGCTTACAGGCCCGAAGGGTTCCTCACGTTTCCATATCTTCTTGCCCAGAGTTCTGGGCTCGTCCTTGCCCTGATTTCGCTTGCCGGACTGGTCGCGGCCCTTAAGAGGAGGAAGCCCGAAGACCTCATGGTTCTCGGCTGGTTCCTCATTCCGTTCGTCTTCTACAGTTTGACCACCGCGGGACTCTCCAGGGTGTTTACGGTTGTTCTTCCGGCCGTGGCCCTGCTTGTGGGCGGGCTCTTCCGATCCGCAGAGCGGGGCCTGTGGTGCCCGAAGCTTTCAGAAGGGGCAAGAACGTTCGCCCTGGAGGTCATCGTGCTGGCGTTGCTGTTCGTCAACGGCCTTTGGTTTGCTCGTCAGAGCCTGATCTGGACAGACGGGTATGGCCAGACCACCTCCTGGCTCAAGTCCAGGGGAGCCGAAAAGATTATCAGCACGAACATCCCGGTTTTCGAGGTGTATTTTGGGAAAGGCCGCGTAGCGCCGTCACCACCAGACTCTCTGGAAGCGCTCAGGGACCTGACCCAGACAGGGTATGGGTACTACATCGTGGATTGTAACAAGCCCCTCTACGGGCTCTACCAGAAGCGTCGCGTGGAAGTTATGGATTTCGTCGCCTCCCGGACCAGGCCGGAGGCGGTTTTCGAAAACCCCTTCGTGAGAAACCCGCTTACGGTGTTCGAGGCCAACCTGTACTTTTGGGATACCTTGAAAACCCTGAAGAATATCAAGGCCCTCGGTCTCGACCGGATCGAGGTCTATGACCTGCGCGGGATCTCCTGGGAGGAGTAGGCGCACCCAAAGTCGAGGCTCAATCATGCCGGCAGGGCCCCTGGAAAACTGCGCTTGGGCATGATACGCTTTTTCTGTTAAGATAGAGTTATATCGTTTTTCGGAGACCAGCGAACAAGGTGAAACGTTCATGTACGGTCCCTACAAGGTGAGCGTTGTCATACCAGCTTACAACGAGGAAGCGACGATCGCATCGGTTGTCAGGGACTTTCGCTCCCAGCCCACTCCTGACGAGATCCTCGTTGTGGACAACAACTCCAAGGACCGGACGGCCGAGGTCGCCGCAAAGGAAGGGGCCCGGGTGATCCTGGAGACCAAGCAGGGATACGGCAACGCCCTGCGGGCCGGCATGGACCACGCCGAGGGCGACATCCTGATTCTGTGCGAGGCGGACGGGTCGTTTCGCGCCTCGGACCTGAACAAGTTCCTGGCCTACATCGAGGACGCAGGGCTGGTCATCGGCACGCGGACGACGAAACAGATGATCGACCAGGGCGCCAGGATGACCTTTCTCATCCGGATGGCCAACATTGCGGTGGCCAAGTTCTTGCAGATGCTCTGGTTTTTTACAAACGAAACCCGCTTCACCGACGTGGGATGCACGTACCGCGGTCTGTGGAGACACGTTTATGGCCAAATCCGGCCGGGCCTGACCGCCGTGGGCCCTGATTTCTCGCCGGAAATGATGGCCGAGGCGCTGCGATGCAGGGTGAAGATCGTGGAGATTCCGGTCAAGTACTTCCAGCGGGAGGGAGGCGAATCCAAGCATTCGGTCAGTTACTACCATTTGGCCAGGACCGCGCTCAAAATGATCCGAACCATTGTGAGAAAGAAGCTCGAGCCCTCGGTCCGCCAGGAGGCGTCTCGAGCGGCCTAGAATTCGCAAACCCTTTGCGCCAGCAGGAGAGCCGCATCCCATGGAATCTTCCAACCGCTTCGTCGGCGTGATTCTTGCCGCAGGCAAGGGAACCCGCATGGCTCCCTTCAGCCAGCGCTTTCCGAAGCCCCTGCTCCCCATCTGCAACCGGCCGATCCTGGAGTACCAAATCGAGTACATGAAGAAGGCCGGCATTCGCGACATCATCCTGGTCATCGGCCATCTCGGTTACGCCATTGCCAGGCACTTCGGTGATGGCGACAGCTTCGGCGTCCGGATCCGGTACGTCGAACAGGAAACCACCCTCGGGATCGCCCACGCCGTGGGAAGGCTCGAGCCGCACATTTCGTCCCCTTTTCTGCTTTTTCTTGGCGATATTTTCTTCATCACCGACGACCTGTCCCTCATGATGAATCGGATGCTCGAGGAGAACGCGAGCGCCGTTCTGGCCGTCAAGCGGGAGAAGGATCCGGAGGCTATCAAGCGCAATTTTGCGGTGCTGCTCAACGAGGAGGGCCGCGTCAAGCGGGTGATCGAAAAACCCCGGTATGTGACGAATTCGATCAAGGGATGCGGCCTCTACCTGTTCGATTTGCACATTTTCGACGCCATCCGCAGGACGCCGCGAACGGCCATGCGAGACGAATATGAAATCACGGACGCCATCCAGATCCTCGTGGACGACGGCTTTCCTGTCGTAGCGGCCGACATCGTCCGGGAAGACATGAACGTGTCCTATCCGCATGACCTGCTGCTTTGCAGTCTGGAGGAACTCCGGCATCGAAATCAGCCTTACCTGGTCGGCAAGGATTGCGGCCTGCATCCCGGGGTGAGACTCGAGCGAACCGTCGTGGGCGACCGCGTGAGGATATCCACGCCGATCCGGATCACGGACTCGGTTCTATTCCCAGACACCGTGGTGGACTCTCCCGTAGATCTGGACAAATACATTGTGACCCCTGAAACCTGGATCGACTGCAAGTACTTCTTTTAAAGCCTCTTCGCGTGAAAACCGTGAGCCGTGCCGGTCCCTTCCGTGCCCGTTCTGTTGCGAGCCCTGTTCTTTGGACCTGGCTGACCTGCCTCGCGTCTCTTTCGTTCCTATGGCAGGCCGGCCATCTGGCTCTTTCGCCTTTGGCTTTCGGCGCTGTCTGCGCCCTGCTCGCTCTGCCCGTAGCCTGGAGCGAGGTCCGGCACAGATCCCTGTCGACCTTTCTGGACGAATGCTGGCGGAGCCGCGCCAGGACTTCTATCCTGCTCGCCATCGTGTTTGCGGCCCTGGCCAGGTTTTACTGGATGCCCGGGTTTCGCCTTTACACCCTGGGAGACGGGGCTCCCCACTTCGTGAACACCTGGACGGTCTTTCGCGCCTTCCAGGAAGGAGAGATCCCCTTCTGGAACAACTACTGGGGCTGCGGGTCTCCTTTCTTGCAGTTTTATCCCCCTCTGTTCTTCTATGCCGCTGCAGGTCTCCTGTTTCTTCGAGAAGACCTGTTGTTCGCAATCCGGATTCTGCTGTTCTTGCTGCACCTTCTCTCCGGGTTCACCCTTTACCGGCTGGCAAGGGCTTTGGGCAGTCCCCGTTCCGGAGGAGCCGTGGCCGCGACGGCTTATGTGCTGGCCCCCTGGCACGTGTTTCAACTCTTTCATTTCAATCGCTTTCCGGTGGCTCCGGTCTACGTTTTCCTTCCTGTCCTGTTCCTGTCATGTGAAAAAGCGCGGCAGAGGCCCCTCCAGGCTTGCCTCCTCGGAGCCGGAGCGCTGGCCGTCATTGCTCTCTCCCATCAGGGGTATGCGATTTTTTCCCTCGCCTTGTTCCTCTTGTACGGGCTTTTCCGGGCCGCCCCGGCCGGCCCGCACGGCTCCTGGATCTCCTTGCGGGCCGCTCTGCGGCACTGCCTGTCTGTTTCTGTCCTCGGACTGGCCCTTTCTTCTTTCCTTTGGGTCCCCCACATGCTCGAAGCGGCCCTGTTGCCTTTCCTGCCCTCCCTGACGCCGATGCAAGGGGTCAAGGGCTTTGTCATGGACAACCCGTACGTGGCCACTCTGCTCCTGTGGTCCCGCAAGCCGATCGGGCACTCCGGCTACATCGGTCTTTCGCTGCTCGCACTGGGGCTCTCCGGAGCGGCCTTTCGGGTCCACAGCCGCGGAACCGGATGGCCGAGCCTGCTGGCCTGCCTGGCCGCGTCCTTCTTTCTGGTGCTCGGGCACACGAACGTGCTCTATTCCTGGATCCCTTTTGTGTACTCTCAGTTCTACGCTGGCAGGTATCTCATTTTCCTTGCGTTCTTCCTTTCGATCGCCGTAGCTTTTTCGTTTCGCCCTTCCCAAGGGCAAAACGACCTTCCGCAGGCGGCAGGATCCCGCCTCCAGGCGGGTTTGGCCTTTGTTCGTTCTCGCGCCCCTCTGGTTTGCCTCGGAGTGATCCTCGTCGACTTCCTGCCCATTGCCACGTTTGTGCAGGAAGCCCCGCGCTACGCGACCGAAGACCAGGGACGGGTTTACGCCTCCATTCGGGAGCGGCGGATCGCCTCCCGCCTTCTGGCGGCGAGGGCTGTGGACCTGCCCCAGGACTTCGCTTCGAGAAACCATGGGTCCCTGGTGCTCCCCTTCGAAGCCGGAGTGCCGACCCCGGAGGCCGGGCAATTTGGTACGCTTGGGTCCTACGGATACATCTACAAGATCCTCAAATCAGCTCGGGAGACCCTGACCGCCTATGGGACCATGCCTGAAGAGGTACGACAAGCTCTTTGCCTGCTCAACGTGCGGTACGTGTTCTCAGACGCTCTGACCGAAGGGGCTGCAAAGGCTCTGGGAGGCGAGAACTTCGGAGGCCCCCTGTGGCTCCTGACGCTGTCGGAGTCTCAGCCGATTGTCGCAACGAACCGGCTCGAGCCGGCCCGGGACCGATGGCCCCTGCCCCGGAACGCGGTGGATCTCGTCCTGGATCGATGGGATCCGCCAGACCCCATCGGGGAGATCCTTTCCACGATGGAATTCGATCCCGCTCGGATGCGCGCCAAGAGGATCTGGATCCGGGAAGAAGGGGCTCCTCTGGAGGTCTCGCCTCAACTTCCGGACTCGGTGCAGGTCGAAGAGCAGGAACTGGGTCTTTCCTGGCTTCGCCTTCGCGTCTCCGCCTCCTCGGATTGCTTTCTCCAGCTCAGCCAGAGTTTCTACCCATACCAGAGCGTTCTTTTGGACGGCGCGCCCTGTCCCAAGGTTTATCGCTCTGTGATGGACTTTATCGTGATCCCTTTCCCGGCTGGCACTCACACTGTCGAGGTTCGGGCCTTCCTGTCTCCGATCCGCAAGGCCACGTTGGCTCTGTCTGGCTTCGTGCTTGCCGGGATGGTCTTCGCCGCCGTGGTGGGGAGGAGGGGCCGGTGAAGGAAGAATCGACAGCCCGCAAAGTCGTACGCAACACCCTGTTCAACTACCTTGCCGTTTTCAGCATCACGATCATCCGGCTGGCGGCCATGCCTGTGATCGTGCACGGTCTCGGCAACGACCGCTTTGGGATTTATGCGGCCATCATGAGTATCGTGGGATACGTGGGGCTGCTCGACCTGGGGATCGGCATGTCTCTGACCAAGTTCGTGGCGGAGTACGATGCCAAGAAGGATCACGCCAGTCTCGCCGAGTTTCTCAGTACGGCCCTTCTTCTTTACATCGGCCTCGGCGCGATCGGAGCCGCCATCCTCGCGGGCGGTTGCGGCCTTCTTGTCCGGCAGTTCTTACAGATTCCCGAGGCCTTGTGGCCCGAGGCTCGGCTCGTGGTCTGGATCACGGCTGTCTCTCTTTTCAACGGCCTCACCCTGGGAATCTTCGGGAATCTCTTGAACGGGCTGCAGCGGCAGGACATTTCCCGGACCATCGGCATTGCCAACACCCTGGTCACGTACGGAGGGGCCATTGTCCTGATCCACCTTGGCCTCGGCCTCGTCGGTTTCGTGCTGTTCAGCGCGGTCATGGATCTTCTGAGCTTTGTTGTCCAGATGGGAATCGCCAAGAGACTCGTGCCGTCCCTGCCTTTCGTGCCGAGGACGTTTCGCCTCCAGAGGATGCGCCAGATCCTGAATTTCTCGTTCGCCATGTTCATCAACCAGCTCGCGGTTCGGAACATGGGAAGCTTGGACAAGATCGTGCTGGGCTTCTTCCTGCCCATCGCGAACGTGACGTTTTACAGCATCGGATTCACCGTGACGAGTTTCTGTTTCCGGGTGCCGGCCGCCGCTGTTCTCGCCTCCATGCCTGCCGCCAGTGAGCTTCAGGCCAAGGACCGCATGGAGGCCGTGCAGGAGCTGGTGCTGAGAGGCATCAAGTACACCGGGGCGCTGGCCGTGCCAGTCTTCACCGTGGTGGGGACTCTGGCCCCGGCTCTGGTGCGGCTCTGGATGGGCGACGGTTACGAGGCAAGCGCGCGGGTGGCCCAGATTCTCCTGTTCGGCTACTTCTGGCTGGTCCTGTCGTCTTCGGGCATGACCGTCATGGTTGGCATCGGCAAGCCATACGTCAACACCCTGTATGCGGTGGCCCAGATCCTGCTCTGTACGGGGCTGAGCGTGCTCATGGTCATGCGATTCGGCCTGTACGGAGCCGCCGCTGGTTCGTCCCTCGCTTACTCGATCGGGAGCCTCGCTTATCTTGTTCACTCCTCGTGGATCTTTCGAATCCCTCTTGCCCGCATGGTGAACCGGACCGTCTTGGCCAAGGTTCTTCTGCTGCTGTCTCCGGGCGTCCTGCTGCTGGCGCTCTCTGCGCGGTTTCCCGAGCCCGGACTCTTCCAGGTCCTGGCGCTCGCAGGGGCTTACGGGCTGCTGTATGGATTCATCCTTTTGCGCTACGGGGTCGATGCATACGACATGGAGAAGATTTCGGCCGTCCTGCCGGCCGTGCGCCACTTGGCTCGGTTCCGTCGGTGAGCGCGAAAGGGGCGGAGACCCGCAAGACCACGGGCTTCAAGATGGCGAGAATTGGGATTGACGCGAGGTACTTGGAGAACGAATCCACAGGGATCGGCCGGTACAGCTTCAACCTGCTGCGGCGGTTGCTCGAAATCGACCAAAAGAACCACTACCATGTGTTCCTGCGCCCAGGGTACAGCGGCCGTTTCAAGGCTCCGAATGTCACCTGCCGGACAGTCCCCTACCCGCCGATCTCGCTTGGATCCCTCCTTGCCCTGTCCTGGGAGGCCCGCCGATGCGCTTTGGACCTGTGGCATGCCCACTTTCCGGTCTTGCCCCTTTTCCACGGTGTGCCTTCGATCCTCACGGTCCATGATCTCCAGCCCCTGCGGGTCCCGGAGATGGCGGGCGCGAGACCCTTGCCGCTGCGGGTCGGGTATCGCATGTACTACGGCTTTGCATACCGATGGTCCCTGGCCCGGGCCCGGGCCGTCGTGGCCGTCTCGGTCTCGACTGCTTTCGACGTGAAGGAGATGTTCTCCGTGCCCTGGGAAAAAATTCGAGTCATTTACGAGGCTCTCGACGAGTCCTTCCGGCCGACTCGAGCAGGCTCGGGGCTCAACGGCTCTTTCCCGGGACCTCTCCCGCCAAGATTCCTCTTGTATGTGGGAAGCACTTTGCCCCACAAGAACCTCGGAAATCTCCTCCGGTCTTTTTCGATCGTCCTGGGACAGGCCGGCATGGGGGATTTGCATCTTGTCTTGGCGGGAAGGAGGAGCCGGTTCGAAGGCCACTGGGAACAAGAGGCTCTGCGACTCGGCGTCATGGACCGGGTTGTGCGCACCGGCTATGTCTCTGCCCGCGATCTTCCGATCCTCTATGAGAGAGCGAGCGCTGTCCTGTGCGTGAGCCGTTTCGAAGGGTTCGGGTTCCCGGCTCTTGAAGCCATGCGCTGCGGAACGCCCGTGATCGCGGCATGCCACGGGTCCCTGCCTGAAGTCGTCGGCCCGGCCGCGATGTGGGTGCCGCCCGATGATCCGGAAAGAATCGCGGAGGCCGTCCTGCGCGTGCTCCAAGACCAGGACCTGAGGGCCCGGCTGAAGAGGCATGGGCAGGAGACTGTCAACCGCTTTTCCTGGCTCTCTGCAGCCCGGGAGACCCTTCGCCTCTTCGAAACCGTTCTGGGGGAACCTCTCTGATGAAGATCTGCCTGATCAACCCGCTTTTCGTAGAACCGTCGTCCCGCGGGCAGGAGCGGTACTTCGTGCGTTCCGGAAGCCGCTGGCCCTCGAGTTACCTGCGCCGGCCGGGCAGGAGGCCCCGGTACGTGCCGTTTCCATTTTTCATGGCCTACGCCGCCGCCTTGCTGGAGAAAGAGGGGTTTGCCGTCTCGGTCCTCGACGCCGTCGGCGCGAACCTGCCCGTGGACGCCCTAGTGGAACGGGTCGTCCGGGAGCGACCCGACTGGATCGTGTACGAGACCACCACGCCTACCTTGAACTGGGACCTGGCCTTGGCCACCCGCCTCAAGGAACGCACGGGGGCGACGATCGCCCTGAGCGGGACCCACGTGACGACCTTTCCCCAAGAAACCCTCGAGCAAGCGGCGGCCGTGGATTACGTCCTCCTGTACGAATACGAGTTCACTCTTTTGGAGCTGCTTCGAACTTCGTCAGTCGGCGGAGAGCTCGGCTCTATCGCCGGCGTCGCCTATCGAAAGGACGGCCGGGTCGTGCTCCAGAGAGACTACGTGCCCATAGATCCTTTGGATCGGTTGCCTCTGCCGGCCCGACA
>Ga0272448_1004287_pt1 | contig 16354 bp, 10 predicted proteins | sample YNPCB0191_FD_202220 | JGI IMG/M metagenome (GOLD analysis project Ga0272448, IMG submission 202220) | Hot spring sediment microbial communities from Yellowstone National Park, WY, United States - YNP-CB-019-1 | ecosystem: Environmental > Aquatic > Thermal springs > Hot (42-90C) > Sediment...
TCAACGCGAACTTCCCCTGCGAGTGCGAGTGAATGGCCGATGCCGGTGTTGTGCTGGCATCAAATAACACAACTTCCGAAGCGACTGCTGACACGCCGCAAATCAGACCGATGCAGATTATGAATGGCGGACCTCCGGTAACCGTCTTTCGGAACCACGCTGTGGGCGCTGGGTCAGTTTTTGGTGTTGTGGCAATCATGGTCTCTCGTATGGGTTGTAAAGCGGGTGTTGCCAACAACATATTCAAATGGCTCCCGTAACGAAAGCATCTTCTGCGGCAGCCTATGCCGGCGTCCCAGTGGCGACTCACACGTGTGGCGCGCTCTCCAATTTACATGTTTTGCTTCTCGGCGCGATTTTATGGGTGGGTGACTGAACGATCATTTTTGTGAGGAACTTCATGCGCGGTTCCAACATCGAACACGGCAATTCGTTTTAGGAAAAGCGCATTCTCCGCTCCCGTCGCCCCATTCTGGAAGCAGAGTTGCAGTTTGCCTTCACCCTCGGGTTTGAGGCCAATCCGCTTGGTCTGCCACTGGCCATCCGATTTCAATCGCAGATGGTGCTCGCAGCCATCGAGACTGACGGTCAAGCGCGCTTCGGCGGCTCCGACAGTAAGGAAGTCAAACGTCAGAGCATACGTGCGGCCGGCGGACAACCTGATGGGGTTGGTTTTTCGTGTGTAAAACATCAGGGCGGGCGTGTCGCTGGTATTGACCAGTTGGAACGCCGGTTCTTGGGTGTCCGGCGCGGCACCGAGACTGATTTCGCACGAGGCCTTCTTGTCCCACGGGTGCGCCCACCAAGCGTCGGGAAAGCGAGATGCCCCGGATGACTTACCGTTCTGAAAGATGACCTTGAAAGGTTTCAGTGCTGAGCTGTCGCCCCCGGGAAATAGATTCTCGAGCGCGTGCGCATCGGCAGGGACTTCCGTCAGCCACGATGGCACAACCCCATCCGTGCGAGCGGCAGGTTTCGTCTTGGCGCTTTTCTTTGCCGACGGGGCGCTACGCGGTCCTGCCGGTTTCGAAGGGCCGCCCGTGGCCTTTTTCGGAAGTAGTTGAATTGGCTCAGCCCCGTGGACGACCAAGATGATGTTCGTGGCAAATTTGTTGACCTTGAATAGGTCCGGGTTGCGGACAGGCTGGCCGTTGTGGGTGAGGTTCTCCACGCGGACGTTCTGGACGAGGTGATCCGGCCCGAAGCCGCCGAACAACGACGGCGGCAATGTCTCGACGCCGCTGACGGCGATGTTGCGGAACGTCACGTCTTCGATGCATCCGGGCTTGTGGGGAAGCACCGAGGCGTATGAGCGGAAAATGCGCGCGCTGAGCAGATAGTTGCTGATCGGTGATTCGATGCGGATGTCTTCGAAGCGGACGTTCTTCACGGTCGCGTGGTCACAGTTGTTCACTTTGAGCACACCGCGCCAGATGTTCACGTTGTTGCCGGCGTCGCCATTGGGCAGCGGTCGCACAAAATCCATGTTCCGCACGGTGATGTTCTCAACCGTCTCCGTCCAAAGTTCGAATCCGACATCCAAACCGCTAAACCACTGTGTGCCGTTCTGGACGGTAATATTTTTGAGCGGGCGACCATTGGACAAGCGACGTCCTGACTTCAGGGCCGTGCCGTCGTCCTGAGTGCAGACGAAACAGCCGTCGAGCGTAACATTTTCCGAGCCGCTGACGTCAATGCCATCACCGCCGCCGGAGTAACTGAAAACCTTCACGCCGCGAATCTGAACGTTCGTGGAATTCACCGACAGCACCGTCCAACCGGAGATGTGATTGATCACCGTGACATCGGCAGCGGTACAATCACAACATTTGACGAACCACAAGGCGTTGTTCTGCACTTCTGGCGCCGCGCGGTTTGGGCGCTCGATGACGCCTCGTCCACACACAACGACTTGCGTGCAGTTGCGCAAGGTAAATCCGCCCTTCACCCATGCGCCCGCAGCCAGGTAAATGGTCTTGTTCGTCCAACCCTCAATCAGTTGTGGCCCAAGATCATGGATTCCGGGCGGAAAGAAAAGGGTTGTGAATTTCTCTGCCGCTGGCAGTGCCCCGCCGCTGTAAACTTTCACGCCCGGTTCGCCGGGCTGGGGGGCTTGTGCTTCGGGCGCGTGGGCGAAGATCATCAGCGGACGGCCAATCTGTCCGTTGATCTCAACACCGAACTTCATCGGCCCGCTGAGTCGGAAAGTGGCGCGGTTTCCCTCCACCTGCGGCACAATTCCCAGCCGCTTGGGCCGAACCTCGATATTCTCGATGCGATTGGAGAAAGTGACGATCACCACCGCCTCGCCCGTGAAATCGAAACCCGCAAAGGCACCGGGATCAGCGGGAAACGGCAACTTTGGCGGCTGGTCGGCGAAAGCGCCGGCCGGGTTCGCGTCGCACACATCCACCGCCAAGCCGTTCACGGTGACCTGAAAATCCGCCGCGCGCGGCACCGCCGGCGAATACGAATGCGCTGCCGCATCAGCCCGCGCTGTAGCACACGCGGTCAGTGGCGCCAGCAACAGAGTGGTGAGAATGAGTGTTGTGATTTGGACCATATTCATGGGATGATCTGGGGTGGGGTGTGCACGACAAAGGCGCGGATGCCCAGTGAGCCGCCTTCGGGGATGAGAGTCAATGTGTGTTCCCGGTTCGCGCAACCTTGCACCAACACCGTGCGCGCGCCCGCAGGCTTCGGCTCATACGCGCGGGTGAACAACGGATACGAGCGCCACGTCACTGTGAATCCTTCTGGCAACGTCGCTTTGCGATACTGCAGTATCCACGCAATCCGCCAGTCACCCGGCTCGATGACCACACGTTGGGAACGGGACACGAATCGCTCCGTGTTCCAGCCTTCGCCATCGTCGCCGGTCAGGCTGCCGCGCACCTTGAAATGAATCTTCTTTCCGTCGGGCGAGGAATCGGATAGGCACGTCAACGCCCAGTTCTCTTCGGCCGGTGTTTGGAGGAACGAGATGTTGTTGATGGCCGGCATCCCGATTTTGGCGGGGCCGACGCTGGGCCGCGTGATTGCCCACAACTCTTTCAATCCATCCATCGGCTGGCCGTCGAGCAACACCTTCGCTTGCGCGCCGGGTGTGCCGGTGCCGTCGGAGATGGCCACGACGCGGTTGCCGGTAAAACGCAGCGTCAGGCTGCCATCCGCCCCTTTAGCGGCTGCGACGGTTTCGATCGTGCCGGAAGTTGTCGGGTTGTCGCCGAGTTCCGGTCGGCGCAAAAGTTCTTCGCCGATCAACCGGGCGTAGAGTTTGCAACCTTGGGGATTCAAGTGAACGATGTCGCGAAGCAGACTGGACACCGTCAAGTTATTCTCCTTCAGGTGGCGTCGCCATTTCTCGCGCAAGTCAATCAACATGCAGTTGTATTTGGCGGCGACGGCGCGAACTTTTTCGGCGCGAACGTCGTGCTCGGTGTTGATCTCGTCGGGTTTGTCTTTGGAGAGGCTGTTGAGGTGGCTCGTCCAGAGCACGATTTCGGCCGTGGTGCGTTCTCGGACACGTTTGACGATCTCCTCATATTTGTCCATCGGACCATAAACGTGAAAGAACAGCAGATCGGGATACCACGGATACAGATCATGGTCGGCGGTGCGGATGAGCAGGCTGGATATGTATCCGCCGATGGCTGCGTTGCGGAACTCGAACTTGACCGTGGGATACCGTTGCTCAAGCTGTTTCTGGACAATCTTCGTCCACGCCTGCGCGGTGATGGACTGGCCATAGAACATCACCCGCACATGCGCGGGATTCTCCGCAGTTGAAGCCTCCAGCGTCTTCATCGTGCGCTGGATGTGAGCCACCGAGGGGTTCACGGCTGCTGCCACTTGCCATAGGCCGCAAAACAAACCGACGCAGATTGCGAATGCTTTCATGCAACGGAGTATGAACATAGAGGGCTTGGCAGTAAATAGCCAAAAATCGCGTTGGTGTGGATGCGATTAGCGGCGGGCATTCCGGTCCAACAGCAGCCAGCCTCGCGGCGGCGCGATGTCGCCTGACGACAGTGTGTGCGACTGCTCGCGGTAGTTGACCACCACGCGCTGGCCGTTGCTGTAGGTTGTCTCGAAGACATCGTCGGCGAGTTGTTCCCGAGTCGGCGTTGGCGGTTTGCGTCCTTCCTTTGCGGCTTGTTTCTTGGCAGCAGCCTGTGCCTGTTTCGATTCGAGGCTGCCTCGGTCTTGTTGTAACGCGGCGAACTTCGCGCCGAGCGCGACGCGCAACAAATGGGCCGTGCCGCCAAACTGGCTGTCGCCGTCCACCAGAAACAACACCAGACCGGGTTTGAGCAATCTCACAGAGAACTGAATCGTCAGGTCGTGCGCTTCCACCGGCGCGCTGATGGCCGGGCCGTGGTCGTCGTCGGGCGCGCAGACACCCTGCAACGCGCCGTCCACGATACTGAAACTTTTCGGTCGCCCTCCGGGCCGCCAGTTGGCGGGCAAGGACGGGACGTTGAAATCTTCGCTCAGCAGCAGTTTAGCCGGCTGTGAAGCCGGTGGGGGCGCTTTCTGCGCGGAGAACGCGAGCGGACTGAGCAGGGCGGTGGCTGCGGTCAGGAGCAGTGACTTGTTCATCGGTGCTTCTTCCAGCCGCTACTTACCGCGGCGGTGGCATGGAAGCAATCGAGAAATGATTGGGTTGGCAAGGCGTCTTTGTCTGCGCCACGGCAAGAGTGTCGGGTGGTTTTTCGGCTTGCGCATGAGTGGAAAGATGGTGTTTATTGGAAGGGCGGTTGTCAGAAAAAGGAAATTATGGAGCCAACTAAGTCCTCGATGCCGGAAGCGCGGCTGCACTTCCTCGATTACTGGCGGGTCATCAAGTCCCGCAAGGCGATTGTGTTTGTGGTGTTTTTGATTGTCGTGCTGGTGGCGGCGACGGTGACGTTTTTCCAACCGAAAATCTACATGTCGGCCTCGCGCATCAAGGTGGAGCAGGAACGGCTGACGGTGGAACTGTTCCAGCAGCAGGGATATGTGGGATATGACCCCTATTTTCTCCAGACCCAGTATGAAATCATTCAGTCCCAGAAGATTTTGTATCCGGTGATTGAACGGTTTGATCTGCGGAAACGCTGGGCGTATGGCGGCGATCCGTTGCCGTTGGAGATGACGTATCGAATGCTGCGACGCGCCATGTCGGTGCAACGCTACCGCGACACCAGCCTGATCGAGATTCGGGTCTTTGATCAAGACCCCCAACTGGCGGCTGATTTGGCCAACTGCATTGCCGACACGTTCGAGCGGGACCGGCTCGAAGTGCGTCGCCAACAGACCATGAAGGGACTGATGAAGGTTCAGGAGGAGCTTGAGAAACAAGCGAAGAGGGTGCGCGAGGCGCAGGACCGGGTGGAAAAGCTCCGCAAGGAGCTGAACGTGCAGGTTTTCGGAAGCGTCAAACTCAACGACCTGACCGTCCAGCAACTGGAGAGCCAGTTGACCGCCGCCCGCGTGGAGTTTGTCGGACGCGAGACGCGGCTGAAGGAACTGCAGAAACTGACCCGCGAACAGTTGCGCAACGCTGTCGCCACGGTCGTGGGGGATCCGACGCTCCAGCAATTGATTCAACAGTTCACCGACGCCGAGGTGAAGTTGGCCGTGCTCCGACAAGACTACGGGCCGGATCATCCGCAGGTGAAAGCGGCCGTTGTGCAGCGCGACACCTTGAACCAGCAGATTGACGCGCGGCTGGATGGCGTCATGCGCGGCTACGAAGTCGAATACCGCATGTATCAGGAGCGCGTCAACGAATTGCAGAAACAACTGGACGATTTGAAGAAAGCCAGCCTCGCGATGGAAAGCGAAGCGTTCCTGCCGTTCCGCAACGCGCAGCGGGACGAGGAATCCGAGATGAAACTGTATGAGACGCTGAAACAGCGACTGCAGCAGGTGACCATTGAATTGCAGGTGCCGCGCAGTCCCGTGGAGAAGATTGACAGCGGCGAGCCTTCGCTGGTGCCGGTGAAACCGGACTGGGCGTTGAACCTCAGCATCGGCGGTCTGGTGGGCCTGTTGCTGGGCATCGGGTTGGCGTTTTTCATCGAGTTTCTCGACACCAGTCTGAAAATTATGGACGATGTGGAACGCTATCTCGGACTGCCCGTGCTCGGCGTGATTCCGCAGCAAGCGACCTTGCTCACCAATGGCAACCCTTCCCAACTGCACCTAGAGGCCTATCGAATGCTGCGCACCAATCTGGACTTCAGTTACGCCGGCAGTGGCACCAAATCCATCGCCGTTCTCAGCAGCGCGGCGGGCGAAGGCAAGTCCTTCACGGTGGCCAACCTCGCCTATGTCTATGCCCAACAGGGACTGCGTGTGCTGGTGGTGGACACCGATTTGCGTCGTCCTACGGCCCACAAATACTACGGCATTGAGCGCAGCCATGGATTGTCCGACTATCTGGCGGGGCTGAAAACCCTCGACGAGGTGATCCACCAGAGCGCCCATGCGAACAACGTCTGGATGATCCCCGCCGGTGACGCGCAGTCGGCAAAAGCCGCCCTGCCGCTGTTGACTTCCCAGCGGATGAGCCAGCTCATTCAGGAGTTGGCGCAGCGGTTTGATGTGGTGCTCTACGATACGCCGCCGGTGTTGGGCATTAGCGACGCGACCATCGTGGCGCGAGCCGTTGGCAATGCCATTCTTGTGGTGCAACACCGCCGGTATCCGCGGGCCATGTCGCAACGCGCCCGCAAGATGGTCGAGCATGCGGGCGGAAAACTTCTCGGCGTGGTCGCCAACAACGTGCGTGTTGAAACCGAGGATAGTTACTACTATTATCACGAGCACTATGAGCATTACCTTCGGGATCGGGAAAAGCCCGCAACATCAAAAGAGCGCAAGGCCGACGAAATCCAGTTGCCGGGCAAATACTGAAGGAGGTGCCCAGCCATGAGGATTGCCCTCCGAACCAACCGTATCGTGGTCATCGCGCTGGCGGCGCTGAGCCTGGGGTGGGCGAGCGGATGCGGCACGCCCGCCGCCAACAAGCCGTCCAGCGTTTCGCCGTCGTCAGCAGCGATCTCCCACGAAGGAGAATCGCGGCTGCGGTCGGGCGATCCGTTGCAGGTGCGCGTGGAGACCAGCCCGAACCAACCACCGCAGCTTTCGGAAGTGACGGTGGACGATGAAGGCTACATCGCGTTGCCGCTGATTGGACGGGTGAAGGCGGAAGGGTTGACGACCAGTGAATTGGCCGACGCGATTCAGAAGGCCTATGTTCCACGCTATTACGTGCGGTGCACGGCCAACGTGCAGGCTCCGGTTCGTTACGTGTATGTGGGGGGCGAAGTGAGACAACCGGGAAGGTTCCCGTGGACCAAAGACATGACGTTGCTGAAAACCATCAGCACTGCGGGAGGCTACAACGAGTTTGCGAATCGCAACCGGGTGGAACTGACCCGCGGCCGCGTCAAAACCGTGTATGATTGTGAAGACATCCGTCGTCATCCCGAGAAGGACGTGCCGATTCAACCCGGCGATTCCATCTACGTGCCGCGAAGCATTTTCTAACCGACGCGCGATCTTCTCCGGCCAGACCCTGATCGTAGAGCTTCTTCATGAACGAGATATCGCGTCGGCATAGAAAGGTTCGTTCGTCTTCGCCCGAAGAAGACACACCGCCGCTGGCACCCGCGGTGCGGGTCTGTCATCGGATCATTTTCGCGTTGCTCGTAGGGTTGTTGGCGGTCGTGCCGCTGGTGCCGGCTCCGTGGGAGCCGTGGGCGCGCAACGGCATGTTGTGTGTCATCGCGCTGATGGTGTTGCTGTGGATCGTGAGCCAGTTTTTTGGCTACGAGACCTATTTGGTTTCGACCCTGTTGAATGCGCCGATGTTGTTGCTGGCGACCTATGCCATCATCCGCTACGGGCTGAGCGATGTTGAGTGGGTGGCGCGCCGGGAGGTGTTGCTGCTGGTGGGGATGGTGTTCTTGTTTTTTGTTGTCACCAACGTCGTCCGGCACCGCTGGCAATTCCCCTGGTTGATCTGGACGGTGGTCGGCGTAGGGGTGTTACTGGCCTTGGAAGGACTCGGCCAGCTCTTCAGCAGTCAGTGGAGCGACATGGTCGCCCGAGGGGGCGGCCAGACGGTTCGCAGCACATTTGCGGAGACGGCGGATCACGTGGCGTATCTGCACATGGCTTTTGGCGTTGCGGCGGCCACCTTTTTGTTTTCCCGCCGTCCCCTGACCGAAAAGATTCTTTGCGCTTTCGCGGCGCTTCTATTGCTGGTTGGCATGGCGGTGACCGGTCAACTCGCGCACTGGTTCAGTTGGTTGGCGTCCGCCGCCGTGCTCGGGGTGTATTTGCTGCGCCGACGCGGCTGGAAATTTCATCGCGTGCTGGTCGGCGCCGCGCTGGCATTTGCCGTGGCCATCATTGCGTGGCTGGCCGTTACCAGACTCGAAGGCGTCGCGCCGCCACAACCCATGAGCACCGAAACGACCTCCACGACCACCGTGCCGCTTTGGCGCAGCGCGGTGAACATGGCGGTTCGCAACCCGTTGCTCGGCCTCGGACCGGGGATGTTCCCGTGGCGATACCCGGAATTTCGGGGACAACAGGGCACACCGTCCGGAGCCGGTAGCGACTTCTTTACCTTCCTTGCCGAATACGGCGTGGTGGGCGCTCTGCTGGTTCTCTCCGCCGTGGTCGGATTTTGTGTGGCGGCCATCCAAATACTCAACGCCCGCGCCAAACGGTACTCGGCTTCCACGCCGTCGAATCGCTACGCGTTCGTCGTCGGCGCGCTGGCCATTGTTGCGGCGGCGCTGGTGGACATGATCAGCAGCAGCGGTTTCGACGCCTGCGCCAACCAGCTTACGCTCGTTACGATCCTCGCAGCGGGGCTGACCTGTGGATTACACAACCGCAACGAACACCCCGACAAGACCCACATCGCCGGCAAACACACCGTCTTCCGCCTGACCAGCATTCACCGGGTCATGCTGACGGGCGGTTCGTTGATGGGTTTCGGGTTGTTCGCGTGGCTGCTGGTGAACACCGTCCCCAGTGCCATCTTTACGGCGCGCGCCGCCCAGTGCGCTTCGCAACGCGACTACGACACCGCCGAACGGATGTATCAGCGCGCTCTCCGTTCCGATGAACGGAATTTCGCTGCCGTCGTCGGTCTGGCCGACCTTTATGTCGCCCGCAACGAGCCGGACGACCTCCGTCACGCGATGAGCCTCTACGAGCGCGCTCTCGTGCTGAACCCCTACGCGCACGAGCTACACATCCGAATTGCCCGCCTCTATGACGCAGCGGGCAATCGCCAGCAGGCGGCCGACCAGATTCAACTGGCCATTCAGGCCGACCAACGCAACGCCGCCTACCACATCGTTCGCGCCCAACATCACCTGCGCTGGAAGGAAAACCAGCTTGCAGAAGCCGCTTTCCGTCGCGCCGCCACGCTCGATCCCGCCGCCGTCGCCGCTGCCACCAACGCGCCCACCGGCGAGTCGGATTCTTCTGACGGTGGTTCGCCATCGCCGCCGCAAAAAAACACTCCGCCACAGGATACGCCCAATGAACCTGCTGTTTGCCCTCGTGCTGACAGCGATCGTTCGCTTTGACGACGCCACGCAGTCCTACGCCGGGGAACGTTACCGGTACCTTGGCGATGGCCCGATCAGACTGACCTTTCCCGTTGCGCCGCAACCCAGCCACGTCCTCGCTCTGAGGTGGGGCGCGAAAAACGATCAGCGCACCGCCAAACTCACCCTCAACGGCAAGAGCCTCACCGTCACCGGCGGCGGTTACAACGGCTTCCGCCGGCTTGCCGTCCCGATACCCGAAGGGGTGACGGGCGACCGCTGTGAGATTACGCTGGAGAAAGCCTCCTCGGGCAAACCGGCGTTTCTCTCAGCAGTGCAGTTGACCACAAAAGACAACGTCACCGCAATGCTGGATGTCGGCCCACCTCAACCTTTCGAGGCGTTCCCCGAAATGCGCAAGATTTGGGACCGCCAACCCCCAGAGCCTTCCCCGGCCGAGCGCAACGCGCGGCAGGCTGCCGAAGCGTTTTACCGCTGCCGCAAGTACATTGATGGCTGGCTCGCACACGCCGATCCGAAGACGGGGCTGATCCCGCGCAACCTCCGCGATTCGAACTACTGGAACGGACGCGACGCGGCGGCCGACAACTATCCGTTCATGGTGTTGACAGCGGCAATGACCGACCGCGCCTTGCTGGAAGGACGATTGCGGGAAATGTTGCGCACCGAAATGAAACTGACCTGCCGAGTGGACCGCCTGCCGGACGATTGGTCGTTTGCCACGCAACGCTGGCGACGCGAGACGCTTGACCTCGACGCCCTGATCTTCGAGGGCGCCGAGTATGTCAAAGACGGACTGCTGCCCATCACCGAATGGCTCGGCCCCAGCCCGTGGAGCGAACGCGCCATCGGCATCATTGACGACATCTGGAAGAACGCAACCATCGAGACGCCCTTCGGCAAGATTCCGACGTTGAACTTCGAGGTCAACGGCGACCTGCTGCAGGCCTGCTCGCGCCTTTATTGGTTCACGGGCGACCGCAAATACCTCGACTGGGCCATCCGCCTCGGCGACTACTACCTGCTCGGCCAGCATCATCCCACACGAGACATGACAGAACTCAAACTCGGCGATCACTCCTGCGAAGTCATCAACGGTCTGTCCGAACTCTACGTTGCCTGCCACTACGCCGCGCCCGACAAAAAGAAAGCCTACGAAAAACCACTCCACGAACTCTACGACCATCTCCTGAAAGTCGCTTGCAACGAACACGGCCTGATTTATCTCAAGGTCAACAATCGTACCGGAGAACACACCAAGGCGCTCACTGACAACTGGGGCTACAACTACGACGGTCTCTACACAGTCTATCTGTTGGATGGAAAAACGGCCTACCGCGATGCCGTCCGCAAAGCCTTGAGCAACTTGAAGGAACACTACACCGGCCAGGGCGGCATGTGCCAGAGCCACACCGCCGACGGCTACGCCGATTCCATCGAGGGGGCCATCACGCTTCTGAACCGCGAACCGGTTGCCTCCGCGTTCGAGTGGGTGGACACCGAAATCAAAACCATGTGGGCCAAACAGCAACCCGACGGCATCATCGAAGGCTGGCACGGCGATGGGAATTTCGCGCGCACCTCGCTCATGTACGCGCTCTGGAAAACGCAGGGCTGCCGCGTCGAACCCTGGCGTGCCGACGTTCGCATCGGCGCCGTGCGGGACGGCGACAAATTGCGGATCAGCCTGACCGCCGACCAACCTTGGAGCGGCAAACTGCTATTCGACCGTCCACGCCACAAAACCAACATGCGCCTGCCGCTGGACTATCCGCGCATCAATCAGTTTCCCGAATGGTTCGTGGTTGACAGCGGCAAACGTTACAGGGTGGGGGAACGAGTCTTCAGTGGTGAGGCCCTCGCTGCCGGCCTCCCGTTGCGTCTTGACCCCGGCCAGCAACTGCAACTCCATGTGCAGCCGCTTTTTTGAGTGGGCCTTCGCGGGAAATCATCGTAGCGGTTCGGTTGAAAAAGGGCTTGTCAAGACGGTGACTCCTGCTATAGTCCGCGCTCGCCTTCCGGTCGAAGCGCCCTAGCTCCAAAAGCAGACAGCCTTCCGAAGGCAGGAGACAACGCAGTTACATGGCAATCAACCCAATGGAAAAATACCTTTCCGAGGTGAAGGATTTCACCGAGGGAATGTTGGTGCAAGGCCGAGTCATCGAGGTTCGGCCCAATGACGTGTTGGTGGACATCGGTTACAAGTCGGAGGGCTTGATCCCGCGCGCCGAGTTCGATGACCCGCAGAACGTGAAAGTCGGCGATCAGGTCGAGGTGTTGCTGGAACAACTCGAAGACGACAACGGCATGGTGGTGCTTTCCTACGAAAAAGCCGCCATCAAGAAAAACTGGGATCGCATCGTCGCCCTTTGCAACGAAGGCGGCACCATCGAAGGCCGCGTCAAAGCCAAAGTCAAAGGCGGGTTGACCGTCAACATCGGTGTGGACGCGTTTCTTCCCGCGTCGCAGATTGACGTGGTGCCACCGAAAAATCTGGATGAGTTCATCGGCAAGACCTTCCGGTTCAAGGTCGTCAAGATCAACGAGGATCGTAAAAACATCGTGCTGTCGCGCCGCGAACTGATCGAGCAGGAGCGCGAAGAACGTCGCAAACAGCTTCTGGCCACCATGCAAGCCGGTCAGATCCGAATGGGCACCGTCAAAAACATCACCGATTTCGGCGCGTTTGTGGATTTGGACGGCATTGACGGGCTTCTGCATGTCACCGATATGAGTTGGGGCCGCATCAACCATCCGAGCGAACTGCTGAAAGTGGGCGACCAGATCGAGGTGATGATCCTCGAAGTCGACCGGGAAAAAGAGCGCGTCTCCCTCGGCCTCAAACAAAAAAGCCGCAACCCCTGGGATGATATTGACCTGAAATACCCCATCGGCAGCAAGGTGCACGGCAAAATCGTCAGCGTCCTTCCCTACGGCGCGTTTGTCCAACTCGAAGACGGCGTCGAGGGAATGATTCACGTCAGCGAGATTTCCTGGACCAAACGCATCGCCCGCGCCACCGATGTGCTCAAGGCCGGCGAGGAAGTGGACGCCGTGGTGCTCGACATCAAACGCGACGAACAAAAAATTGCCCTAGGACTTCGTCAGCTCGAAGCCAACCCGTGGACTCACGTGCCAAAGAAATATCCGCCCGGCACACGGGTGACCGGGAAAGTCCGCAACCTCGCCAACTTCGGCGCGTTCATCGAAATCGAAGAAGGCATTGACGGCATGGTGCATGTCTCCGACCTATCGTGGACGCGCAAGATCACCAACCCCGCCGAAGTCCTCAAGAAAGGCCAAAAAGTCGAGGCCGTTGTCCTCGAAGTGGACCCCGTCAACCAGCGGATGGCCCTCGGCATCAAACAACTCGAACCCGACCCGTGGAAAAACATCGAACAACGGTATCGCATCGGCGACCTGGTCAAGGGCAAGGTGGTCAAACTGACCAGTTTCGGCGCGTTCATCGAGTTGCCCGACAAACTGGAAGGACTGGTTCACATCAGCCAAATCCGCGAAGAACGCGTGGAAAAAATCAAAGACGTCCTCAAAGTCGGCATGGAAGTCACCGCCCGCGTCATCAAGGTGGATTCGCAAGAGCGACGCATCGGCCTCAGCATCAAAGCCGCTGCTTATTCCGCCGAACAATTGGAAGCCGAAAAGCGCATGTTTGAAGACGCTCTCCGCCCCGGTGAAGCCATCGTGGACCTGGAACATGCCTTCGAACGCGCCGAGGAAGACAAAGAACAGAAAAACCAGTAGGCAAATCCACCCAAATCCTGTAAAAACGCCCCGCCCATAAGACGGGGCGTTTGAATTCTATGAAATCAGCCGACGAACAACTCCAGCTCCTTGAACAGGGCGTGGAACAGATCCATACCCGCGACGAACTGCGCCAGAAGCTCGCCAGCGGCCGACCGCTGCGCGTCAAACTCGGATGCGATCCCACCGCCCCCGATCTCCACCTCGGCCACAGCGTCGTGCTCCGCAAACTGCGTCAATTCCAGGACCTCGGCCACAAAGCCATCCTGATCATCGGCGATTACACCGCACTGATCGGCGACCCCACCGGCCAGAACAAAACCCGACCCGTCCTCGCCCCGGACCAAGTGCAAGCCAACGCCAAAACCTACTTCCAGCAGGCCGGCAAAATCCTCGACACTTCTCCCGAAAAACTCGAAATCCGCCGCAACAGCGAATGGCTGGGCAATCTCCGTCTCGCCGAGGTCCTCCATCTCTGCGCCCAAATGACCGCCGCACAAATGCTCCAGCGCCGCGATTTCAAAGAACGCTTCGAGCAGGAGATGGACATCCGCCTGAGCGAATTCCTTTACCCGTTGATGCAGGGCTACGACTCCGTCGTCGTCCGCGCCGACGTCGAACTGGGCGGCACCGACCAGCTTTTCAACAACATGGTCGGTCGCCAGCTCCAGAAAGACGCCGGACAAGAACCCCAGGTCGTTATGGTTCTGCCGATCCTGGAAGGACTCGACGGCGTTGAGAAAATGTCCAAATCCAAAGGAAACTACATCGGCTTGAACGAATCGCCCACCGACATGTTCGGCAAAACCATGTCCATCAGCGACACCCTGATGACGCGCTGGTACCAACTCCTACTCGGTCGGCCTATCGCCCATGAACACCCGATGGAAGCCAAAAAAGCTCTGGCCCACGCCCTGGTCGAACAGTACCACGGACGCGCCGCCGCAGACACCGCACGGGAGGAATTTGAACGGAAATTTTCCAAGCGAGACTACAGTGAAATCGCCGAAACTCTCGTGGTGCCCGCCGAGATCGGGTTGGTCGAACTCGTGGAGAAGACCGGGAAATTCAAAAGCCGCAGCGAGATTCGTCGCCTCATCGAACAAGGCGGCGTCACCCTCGGCGGGCAGAAACTGACCGATCCCAAAACCCGCGTTACCGTTCACTCCGGCGACATCCTCAAGGCGGGCAAACTCGTCGTACTCAAGCTCCTCGTCGCCTGAGACACCGCGTCTGTAGGAAGACGGCATTTTGTTCGTGGTGGTTGGCCAACGGGGGACCTCCACACGAGCAGTCCCATCGCAGTCGCACCTGATGCCGAGATTCTCGACGCTGATTGGGAGCCGCACCGGCCGGCTGAGTTGAAGGCAACCCAAGTTCGTCAGTTGAGGGGGAAATACTGGGGAATTCGGCGGGGGGGGAAGCAGCGTAAGTGCTTGCCAGGCTGCAGTCGGATCACGGCAAGCTCCGCGTAGTGCAGAAGAGCCCCTTGCAGAAGTCGCGGCGGCGCAAACTGCCACCATGTTTTTACGACGCCATACCAAACTCGTCGGCCAAGATGTCTACACGTATTGGTCGTTGATCAAATCCATTCGCACGGCCAAGGGATCTCGCCACCAAGTCGTCGCTCACCTCGGCAAGCTGACTCCGGACGAGACTCAGCAGGCTCGCGAGTGGTCCGACTTGGACGCGCTGCTGGACGGCACGCCACCCGCGCAGCAGTTGCCGCTGAACGTGCCGCCACCGCCTCCACCGGCACCGTTGCCGGCGGACAGTGGATGTGAGTCGGGTGCGGGTGGAACGGGTGCAGCAGTTCGGCCGGGTGTATCTGGCGCTGGCGTTGTGGCGAACGCTGGAACAATGGATAGCGAGCAAGGGGTTGGGCACGTGTGCGCGACAGTTGTTGAAGGAACTGGACGAACTACACTCGATGGACGTGGTGTTACCGACGGACACGGGAGTGGAATTGCGGTTGCGGGTGGTGGCGCAACCCGAAAAAGAGCCGGAGCAACTGCTGGCGCACTTGGGACTGGACCTGCCGAAACGGCCCAGGATCCTGCCGAATGTAGTGCCGAAAATCGTCCCCCAAAAGTCACAAGTGCCTGCAAATCAAGCCAACCATTTCTCTGACTGACGAACTTGGGCTACCGTTCTCCGTGCCTCCACCGCAACTACCCGCCCACCCCACCTCTTCCACCCACCTGCATACGTTGTATAATTTTGAGACGATCGTCTCAAAATTGTACAATCCGAATTGATTGCGGGTGTGGAGACAATCTTGAGTTTGGCAGATTTCATTGAGCTTTGACGAGATGTTGGTGCAACTGGATCCATTCGTCGGGATGGATCGCCTCGCGAAAGGCGCGCAGCATCGTTCCCAAACTGCGCCGCCGCTTCCCATTCCACAACACCACCAGGTTGTACGCCAAGCCGCACAGCGTCCAGTGCCCCTCCGCCGCCGCCCACTTGTCCGCCTACGGCGGGCTGGCGCACAAACAACTCCCCAAACCCCACGTGCTGTTTCAACTCCCGATGCAGCGTCTCGATCCACCAGCGTTGCCCGTACAACCGCACCATCGCCGCCTCGCTCAGGCCGAGGTCGTTGGTGACAAACCCGCGCACTTCCCGACCGTTGACCACCACGAACACCAGCACGTCGCCAACCTGCGGCAGCCACGCGCGCAGCCGCCGCACCCGATAGCGGCGCTTCTTGCCCGCGCGCACCGTGCGCCAGCCGTGCCGACTCTTGGCCAGAGACCGCACGCTCTGTTTACGTTTCGAGCCTGGCAACAGCACCAAGCGATTGGCGCGCAAGGCAGACCGCACCTGTCGCGGCAGATGTTTCCCCACAGAAACCTCCTTGTGGGGGAAAATATGCTCACGGGCGTTGGGCTCCTGAATCGTTAGCGCGGGCGAGGTTGCCGGGGTGGCAGGAGAAAAACGCAGATTGGAGAGATGGATGTTCACCAGGAGGAACGATTCCTCGATCGTTTCCAACTCCTCAGACT
>Ga0272448_1004288_pt1 | contig 16354 bp, 13 predicted proteins | sample YNPCB0191_FD_202220 | JGI IMG/M metagenome (GOLD analysis project Ga0272448, IMG submission 202220) | Hot spring sediment microbial communities from Yellowstone National Park, WY, United States - YNP-CB-019-1 | ecosystem: Environmental > Aquatic > Thermal springs > Hot (42-90C) > Sediment...
GTTCCTGTTTGGTTAATTCCGGTTGTTGATCAATTGGTTTTGGTTTTATTATTATTTTTGTTCCCTTTTTTAATAAAAACGCAGGTAATTTTATTTTCATAGATAAATATTATATAAAAAAAAACTATATTTGTAAAATCAAAAAAACTTAAAAATTAAAGTTAAAAATTTGACAAATTATAGAGACTTTTTATATTATATAAAAATAAATGAAAATAATTATATTTATACCAACATATAATGAAAAAGAAAATATTTGCATACTTATTGATAGAATAATTGATTTATATCCTGAATATTATATACTGATTGTTGATGATAACTCTCCTGATGGTACAGCCAATATAATAAAACAAAATTATAAAAAATTACTTAATAAAAAAATTTATCTTATAATTAGAACTCAAAATCGTGGTCGTGGCTTGGCAGGTATAGAAGGATACAGAAATAGTTTATTATTGGGTGCAGACATAATAATAGAAATGGATGGAGATCTATCTCATAGACCAGAATATATAAAAGAGATGTTAAAATATATTCCAAGTTATGATGTAATAATTGGTTCAAGATATGTAAAGGAAGGAACTGACAGTCAGAGGAGTATATTGAGAAAACTAATTTCTTTTTTAGCAAAATTTTATATAAAATTTATTCTTGGAATACACTTAAAAGATCCTACATCAGGATTTAGAGTATTCAAAAAAGAAGTTATAGAAAAAATTCTGCCATATTTAAATGCATCTGATCCATTTATTGTTACTGAAGTTTATTATTATACAAAACTGTTTGGATTTAAGAATAAGGAAATACCTATAATTTTTTATAAAAGATTTAAAGGAAAAACAAAACTCAATAAAAGAATATTGTTAAAATATCTTTTTAATGTTCTGAAATTAAAATTTAAAACAAAAATTAATAAGAAAAACCAATAAAATAATTTTCTGTAAAATTTTATAAAAATTGAAAAATAAATATATAATATTATTCTGTATTTTTATTGTTATTATAACTGCTGGTAAAATTTATATAAGTAAAAATTTAGGACTTGGTGATGATGAAGCACATTACTGGCAGTATTCAAGACATATTGAACTTTCATATTATGACCATCCTCCTGTAATTGCTTATTTAATAAAAACAACAACACTTATTTTTGGAAATACTCCTTTATCAGTAAGAATTGGCGGTATTTTTTGTTCTGTTTTGTTTTCAATAATATTATTTTTATTTATAAAAAATATGTATGATTTAAAAACAGGATTTTTTAATGTTATATTATTCAGTTTAATTCCTGTTTTTTTTATTGGCTCTATTATTACTATTCCTGATGCTCCTTTAAGTGTTTTCTGGTTAATATATATTTTTTTAATTTATAAAATAATCAATTCAGAAAATGAGAAATTCATTATAAAAACATTTTATGTATCAGGAGTAATTCTTGGATTGGCATTGTCAAGTAAATACAATGCTATACTATTACCTTTTTGTACTTTTTTATTATTAATTTTTATAAAAAGCAAAAGAAAATGGTTGTTTAAAAAATATTTTTATATATCTTTAATAATTGCATTCATTATTTTTTCTCCTGTATTTATATGGAATCTTGATTACAATTTTATTCCATTCAACTATCAACTAACCCATGGATTTGGACATTACACAAACTTCAAATTCCCAATACCGGATTTCAGTATATTTACAAAAAATATAATAGCACAGTCAGCATATATTTCTCCATTATTATTTGTTTTATTATTTATAACTTTATTTTTAATCAAATACAAAAATATTGATGATAAAACATTATTTTTACTAACATTTTCAATACCGGTAATATTTATATTTGATTTTATTGGATTATTTAAAGAAATTTTGCCTCACTGGCCGGTAATGGGTTATATACCTTTAATAATACTTACAAATAATTATTTGTTAAATAATAAAAATAAATTTTTAATTTATTTATCATATTTAATTTCAATTATTTTAACTTTAACAATTATTTTACATTCACTATACAGTATAATTCCTTATGGTAAATATTTTAATCCGCAATTAGATATAACAAATGAACTGTATGGATGGAAAGAAGCAGGCGAAAAAATCCAGGAATTTCTGGATAAAAATAATGATTATTTTATTTTGACACATAAACATTATATAGCAAGTCAACTTGCATTTTATATTCCCTGTAGACCAAAAATATTCTGTATTAATGATTATATTGACCAGTATGATTTCTGGCAACAGAACAGCATTAATCTTGATGGAAAAAATTTTTTATTTATTACGGACAACAGATTCAAAATACAACCAGAACAACTTTATACTTTTAAAAAATATAGTGAATTACCTATTTTCCATTTTTATAGAAAAAACAAATCTATCAGACAATTTTATATGTATGTATGCGAATCATTTGATATTAAAAAATTAAATCCAAAATTTATGCCAGTTCTTGAAAAAAATAATATCAGAACAAAAATAAAAGAATTGGATAAAAAAATTTTCTTAACCATAAACAATAAATGTAAAAAATATAAAGTACTTGATTATATTATGATATTTTTTACTTTAATTGGAAATGGATTTTTTATTGTTCCTATAGTTGGTTTAATTTTGATTTTTACTGTTTATAAATTGAATTTAAAACCGGCATTAAACGACCTAATTATCTTTATTGTTATTTTAATTTTTGGAGGTATTATAATTCAGATATTAAAAAATATATTTGATTTAGCAAGACCTTTAAAAGAATTTTCTGAAATAATAAATAACAATTCTCTAAAAGTAAATGTATTGCTTACTCCACTTAAAGATTATGGTTTTCCATCCGGTCATACATATACTGCTTTTACAGCAGCAACATTTTTAAATGATATATTTAAAAATAAAAAAATAGGATTTTTTCTTTTTTTAATTGCAGGTTTTGTTGGAATAAGCAGAATATATGTTGGAGCACATTTTTTTACTGATGTAATAGGTGGGGGGATAATTGGATTTTTTTATAGTTATTGCTCTTTATATATAAAAAACTATAAACAAATGTTTTTAAAACAAAACTTTGTTTTACAATAATTCTGCTGCCAGAGCAGAAAGTTTGCTTCTTTCTGTTTTTGTGAATGTTATATGTCCGTATATTTCCTGTCCACGAAATCTTTCAACTATATATGTAAGACCATTACTTGAAGCATCAAGATACGGATTATCTATCTGGTAAGGGTCTCCTGTTAAAACAACCTTTGTATCTTCACCTGCACGACTTATAATTGTTTTTACCTCTAATGGAGTTAAATTTTGTGCATCATCAATAATAATATACTGTTTTGGTAAAGTACGACCGCGAATATAAGTTAGTGCTTCTATTTCAATTTCATTTGTTTCAAATAAGTATTGAATTTTTTCTTTTGTTTCCTGCTGACCCTGCTGACCAAACAAAAAATCTAAATTATCATATATTGCAGACATCCAGTTAATTAATTTTTCTTCCTTACTGCCCGGTAAATATCCAATATCTCTTCCAACAGGTATAATTGGTCTGCAGATGAGAAGACGTCTGTAAAAGTGTTCTTCAACCACTTTCTGCAGTCCACAAGCAAGTGAGAGTAATGTTTTTCCAGCACCAGCAATTCCTATAAGTGTTACTAAATTAATTTCATTACAGAGAAGTAATTCTAAGGCAAATTTTTGTTCTTTATTTAATGGTTTTATTCCTAATGGATTTATATCCTGATGAAAAAGTGTAATAAAAGAATCTGTTGTTTTGTCATATTTTGCTATGGCTGAATGAGATGGATTTAAAATATCTTTAAGAATAATAAATTCATTTGGAAAAAATTTACCAAATTTATTAGCATTAATTTTTTTCTCTTTATAAAATGTATCAATAACATCTTTCTCAGTTTCAATAGTAGTATAACCACTATAAAGTGTATCTACATTTACTTTTTCTTTTTCATAATCTTCTACAGTCAATCCTAAAACTTCGGCTTTAATTCTTAAGTTTATGTCTTTTGAAATAAAAATTACTTTTTCACCTTTTTGTTGAAGATATACTGCTGTCAGAAGTATACGATTATCAGATGTTGATAGTTTTAATTCACATGGAATTTCAATTTTTGGTGGGTCAAGTTCTATTTTAAGTATACCTCCTTTTTCTAAAGGAACACCTTCATTCAATTTTCCTTTTGAACGAAGTGTATCTAAACGATGAGATATAATTCTTGCATTTCTTCCTCTTTCATCAATTGATTTTTTTAAACCATCAAGTTCTTCAATTACTGCAATAGGAATTATAACTTTATTGTCAGCAAAATTGTAAATAGAATCAATATCGTGCAATAAAACATTTGTATCAAGAACAAAACTTTTTATCATTTTTTAAATAATTTATTAAACCTCCTTTTGAAATTATTTTTTGCATAAATTCAGGATATGGTTGAATTTTATAAATTTCATTGTTTTTTGTAATATTTTTTATTTCTCCTTTCTGTAAATCTATTTCCAAATCATCTCCTGAATCAATCTTACTAATTTCTTTTGTCTCTATTATTGGTAAACCAATATTTATTGCATTTCTAAAAAAAATCCTTGCAAATGATTCTGCTATTATACAGGAAATTCCACAGAATTTAATTGCAACAGGAGCATGTTCTCTTGAAGAACCGCATCCAAAATTTCTTCCTGCTACTAATATATCTCCTTTTTGAACTTTTTTTACAAAATTAGTGTCAAGTCCTTCCATACAATGTTTTGCAAGTTCATTATAATCACTTGTATTTAAATATTTTGCCGGTATAATTTCATCTGTATTAATATTGTCTTTATATTTATGAACTTTACCTTTAATTAATAACATTTTTTAAGTTTCCTTATTTACAATTGAATTCCTAATTCTTTAATTACTTTTTGACAACGAAGACACAAACCATCTTTTAAATTTAATGACCAGTTCCAGCAACGTTGACATTTACTGCCTTCTGCATGTGATATTTTTATTTGTTCTTCTAAAAGTGTTTTGTCAAGACCTAAATTTACCTGAGAAACAATAAATACCATATTTAGATTTTCTTTCTGACTGTTATGAATTTTTTTTAAATCTTCATATATCTTTTCATCATTAAATATTATTTCTACTTTTGCTTCTAATGAACTACCTATAATGTGCTGTTTTCTTGCCTCTTCTAATTTTATATTTACTTTATCTCTTAATTCAATAATTTGTTTTTCCCATAAATCAATTTTATCAAACTCAGTATATTCTTTTTTAACTTCAGGAAAATTACTTAAAAATACGCTCTCTTCCAATAAAATTCTATTCCCAAAATCATTTTTTAAAACCTGCCATATATCTTCTCCGGTAAAAGATAATACTGGACTTACAAGTTTTATTAAATCAATAAGTAACTGATAGATAACTGTTTGACAGGCGCGTCTATCAATAGAATCCGGTTTAAATGTATACAATCTATCCTTTATTATATCAAGATAAAATCCTGACAAATCATTTATACAGAAATTCTTTATTTTATTTATTACAGAATAAAACTGATATTCATTATATGCTTGTTTTATATCTTTTATTAATATCTGTAATTTATATAATATATATTTATCAATTTCATATAAATCATTATACAAAACAAACTTAAAATCAAAATCATACAGATTTGAAATTAAAAACCTAAATGTATTTCTTATTTTTCTATATGTTTCAATCAGTCGTTCAATAATCTCTTGAGAAATTTTCATATCTTCAGTATAATCACTTGAACTTACCCATAATCGTAAAATTTCAGAACCGTATTTTTTAACTATTTCCTGTGGAGCAATTACATTACCAAGTGATTTTGACATTTTTTCACCTTTACCATCCACCACAAACCCATGGGTAAGAACTGTTTTATAAGGTGGTTTATCATACAAGGAAACTGCTGGAATCAGAGATGTTTGAAACCATCCTCTATGTTGGTCACTTCCTTCACAATACATATCAGCGGGCCAGGATAGTTCAGGAATTTCTTTCAGAACAGCAATATGGGATATACCAGAATCAAACCATACATCTAATATATCATATTCTTTTCTAAATTCATTTTTACCACATTTTTCACATTTAAAATTATCCGGCAGAAAAAATTCAACTGATTTATCAAACCAGACATCAGAATTTTCTTTCTTACATATTTGTTCAAATTTTTCTACAATTCTAATATCAAAAATTGAATTTTTACAATTTTTACAATAAATTACAGGAATTGGAACACCCCAGAATCTCTGTCTTGAAAGACACCAATCAGGTCTGGATTCAATCATTCCTGTTATTCTTGTTTTTCCATATGAGGGAATCCAACTAACATTATTTATTTCCTGAAGCATTTTTTCCTTGAGTTGATTATGTTCAATATTCAAAAACCACTGTTCTGTAGCACGAAAAATAACAGCATGTTTACATCTCCAACAATATGGATATGAATGTGTTATTTTTGATTCATAAAATAAAAAATTATCAGATTTTAATTTATTTATTATAAGTGAATTTGCCGTAAAAACTTCATATCCTGCAAAATCTTTTACTTCTTCAGTAAAAATACCTTTTTCATTTACAGGAGATAAAATTTCAAGATTATATTTTAAACCTATTTGATAATCTTCCTGACCGTGTCCCGGAGCAATATGAACAATTCCTGTTCCTTCTTCCATATTTATAAAATCAGCAAGTATACATTTTGATTCTCTGTTGGTTAATGGATTCTGACATAATTTATGTTCAAATTCAGTTCCTTTCAATCTTTTTATTATTTTATATTTTTTAATTCCTGTTTCTTTTAATACTTTTTCTAAAAGTGCAAAAGCAACTATTATAATCTCATTCCCTATATCTACATAAATATAGTCCTGTTGTGGATGAAATGCTAAAGCAACATTTGCAGGTAATGTCCAAGGAGTAGTTGTCCAGATTAATACAAACTCATTTTTAGAATTATTTAAAGGAAATTTTACATAAATTGATGGAGATATATGCTGTTCATATTCAATTTCTGCATCTGCCAGGGCTGTTTCACAGTGAATACACCAATAAATTGGTTTTTTGCTTCTGTAAATATATCCTTTTAAATATAATTCTTTAAAAATTCTTATAATATTTGCTTCATATTCATTTGATAAGGTTAAATAAGATTTTTCCCAATCTCCAAAAACACCTAATCTTATAAATTCATTTTTCTGTATATCAACAAATTTTAAAGCAAATTTTCTTGCTTTCTGTCTAAAATCAATTATATTAATATTTTTTTTATCAATAATTTTAAGAGCTTTAAGTAATTGATATTCAATAGGTAAACCATGACAATCCCATCCGGGGATATATGGAGAAAAGTATCCTGTCATTGTTTTATATTTTATTATAATATCTTTTAAAATTTTATTTAAAGCATGACCTAAATGTATATTACCATTTGCATAAGGTGGACCATCATGAAGTATAAATTTTGTATTATTTTTATGGCTGTCAATTATTTTTTTATAAATGTTGTTTTCCTGCCAGAATTTTATGATTTCTGGTTCACGAAAGCTCAAATTCGCTTTCATTGAAAAACTTGTTTTTGGAAGGTTAACTGTTTTAGAATAATTTTTATCTATTTTTAAGTTATCCACAGGGTTATCCACAATATCCACAATCAAGAAAACTTATAAGGTTTGTTTAAAAATATTAACAAGATCCTTGAAATTTATTAGTTGAATATTTTTTTCTCTTAAATAGTCCTTTAATTTAGGTTCACAGCATGCAGTCAGTTCGTATTCTCTCCATACTTCACCATAACCGGGATGTGTTACTAATTCTGCTATAGTAAATTCTTCATCAATATTTCCCCAATACCATCCTTCAATAAAATGGGGGGGAGTTATTAGTTTATATTTTTCAGTGATTTTTTTCATATCATTATATTCTGTTTCATTTCTATAAAATTTCTTATACAATCTTATTGTAGGAATATTGTATTTAACACATATTTCACATACAAGTTCAAATATATCTTTTACCATATGTGTATTATGATGACTTGATAAATGGTATAAATCAATTCCTGTTGATTTTAAAATTTCTATCTGTTTTATTATTTCATTTTTTATTTCTTCTAAATTTAATTTTGTTTTATCTACATTAATTATCACACCGGTCCTCAAATCAATTTCAAAAAATCTATCTATATCAATATGTATTCCTGCTTCTAACCTTATATTTTCTTTTATAAGTTTAACTGCTTCATCATATGCTTCTTTAGTTACAATTATACTAACATTTGTAACAACTCCATTTTTATGGGCATCAATTATACCTTTATTAATTTTAGAATTAAATCCAAAATCATCTGCATTAACTATAAGTTTTTTATTCATACAAAATTCTTCCTAATTAAAGTTTCGGCAATTTCAACAGCATTTAAAGCTGCTCCTTTTAATAAATTATCTGATACAATCCACATAACAAAACTATTTTTTTTTGATATATCCTGTCTTATTCTTCCAACATAAGTTATCTGATTGAAAGCACAATCAAGTGGCATTGGATATTTTCCTGTATCATCTATAACACAGATACCAGGTGATTCAGATAATATTTTTTTTATTTCTTCTAAACTAAGTGGTTTACAAAGTTCAATCCAGACAGATTCAGAATGTCCTCTGAATACAGGAACTCTTACACAGGTTGCTGATATTTTTATATTATAACATTTGAGAATTTTTTTTGTTTCATTTACCATTTTCATTTCTTCTTTTGTATAATTATTTTCTAAAAAAACATCTATCTGTGGAATTAAATTAAAAGCAATCTGAGATGGAAGAATTTTTCTTTGTGTATTTTCAATTAAAATATTTTTATTAATATCAGTTATTTTTTTTAATTTATCAAGTTTCTTTATTAAAGATTTTGTTTCTACATATAATTGGTGCATTGCCCTTGCTCCTGCTCCTGAAACAGATTGATATGTAGATACAATAATTCTTTTTATTTTTACTTTTTTATGAATTGGTGCTAAAACAACTACCATTTGAATTGTAGAACAGTTAGGATTTGCAATTAATTTTTTATTCTTGGTTAATTCATCACTGTTTACTTCCGGTACAACTAAAGGAATATCAGGTTCCTGTCTCCATGCACTTGAATTATCAATAACAAAAACTCCCTGTTCAACAAATTTTAAGGCATATTCTTTTGATATTACACTACCAGCAGAAAATAAAGCAATATCAACAAAAGAACCGATATTTTTTATTTGGTTGTGAGTTAATTCTTGAACTTTTATTTTATTTTTATTAAATTCAAGGAATTTACCCTTTGATCTTGCTGAAGCATATAAATACAAGTTATTAACAGGAAATTTTCTTAATTCAAGCATATTTATCATTTCCTGTCCTACTGCTCCTGTTGCACCAACAACTGCTATATTATATTTTTTCATAGACATTTTGCTATTAAATCACCCACTTCTGATGTGCTCAATCCCATCTGTCCAGCATTCATTGATTTAATTTTACCACTCAATATTGCCTTTTTAACAGCATCTGTAATTAAATCACAAACTTCTTTCTCACCTAAAACTTCCATCATCATTGCTGCGGCATTTATAGAAGCAATTGGATTAATTACATTTTTATTTGTGTATTTTGGTGCAGAACCATGTATTGGTTCAAACATAGATACTCCTTCCGGATTAATATTACCACCTGCTGCTATACCTAATCCACCCTGAATAATTGCTCCTAAATCAGTTATAATATCTCCAAACATATTGTTTGTAACAATTACATCAAACCATTCTGGATTTTTTATCATCCACATACAGCAAGCATCAACATAAGAATGATCCTGGGTTATATCAGGAAATTCTTCTCCTACTTTTTTAAATATTCTTTGCCATAAGTCATGAGCATAAGTTAAAACATTTGATTTATCAACAAGAGTTAATTTTTTGTTTTTATTTCTTTTCCTACAGAATTCGTAAGCATACCTCACACATCTTTCCACACCTTTATATGTGTTTATGTCTTGCTGTATTGCTATTTCATCTTTTGTTCCTTTTTTAAAAAAACCACCTATACCGCAGTAAGCACCTTCAGTATTTTCTCTTATAACAACAAAATTTATATCTTCTGATGTTTTATCTTTCAGAGGTGTCCAAACACCGGGATAAAGAACTATTGGTCTTAAATTAATAAATTCATCTAATTCAAATCTTATTTTCAATAGTAATTCTTTCTCTAATATTCCTGGTTTTACATCAGGATGACCAACAGCACCTAAGTAAATTGCATTTAATTTTTTAAATTCTTCTATTGCTGAATCCGGTAAAATTTCTCCTGTTCTAATATATCTTTCTCCAGAAAAATCATAATTTATAAATTCACATTTTACCCCGGTTTTTTTAAGTGCTTCTTTTAATACTTTTAAACCTTCTCTTATACATTCTGGTCCAACTCCATCTCCTGGAATTACTCCAATTTTATACATTTTCTTACCTCTTTTCATTTTTTAATTTTATCTATACTTAACAAGATAGTCAGGGGGATACCCCCTGAAACCCCCAAAAATTGTTATTCGTTTCTCATAATTCGTTATAAATAATTTCCTCTACTATTTTGTTTATCTTTTGTTTTGAAAATTAAAGAAATACCTCTCAACCATAGGAATTTATTCAAATTCCTATGCGTTAAAATGTAGATAGTATTTATTTTATACAAAAAATAAATCAATGTCAAATTTCCAGTTAAAAAAATTAAAAAAGACGCAAATCTTCTATGACTTTTTTTATTGCCTGGGGATATATTTTATGTTCTTGTTGTAAAATTCTTTCTGCAAGAGTTTCAGGAGTATCTGTTTTAAAAACAGGTACTTTTTTTTGCATTATTATTTCTCCATGGTCATATATTTCATCAACAAAATGAACTGTGCATCCGGATTCTTTTTCTCCGGATTTTATCACTGCTTCATGAACATAATGTCCGTACATATTTTTACCACCAAATTTAGGTAATAATGCCGGATGAATATTTAATATTTTACCTTTAAATCTATGTATAAAATTTTCACTTAACTTCAGTAAAAATCCAGCAAGACATATAAGTTCAACATTGTACTGTTCCATTATACAGATCAGTTTCTGTGAATAATCTTCTAAATTTTTGTATTCTTTTGGGTTAAGAAAAATCCCGGGTATATTATGTTTTTTTGCTCTTTCCAAAGCATAAGCATTTTCTCTGTTAGATATAACCACAACAACCTTAGAATTTGGAATATATCCGGACTCACATGAATCTATAATTGCCTGTAAATTTGAGCCCCTACCTGATACTAACACACCTATTTTTGCCATATTTTACTTCACCTATAATGAATGAATTTTTTAAAAATTTATGAATTGCATAAGCAGAATTTTTTGATACAATCAATACCATACCTATACCCATATTAAATGTGCGAAACATCTCTCTATCTGAAATTTTTGCTTTTGACTGAATTATTTTAAATATATCAGGAATTTTCCATGAATTTTTAAATATTATCACTTCAGTTTTTTCCGGTAAAATACGTTCTATATTGTCATAAAAACCACCACCTGTAATATGTGATATTCCTTTAATTTGATTTTTAAAATTTTTTAACAAATCCATTATCTGTTTTACATAAATGATTGTTGAATTTAATAAAACATTCTTATATTTTTCTAATTCTATTTCATTAAATATTTTCCTTATTAATGAAAATCCATTTGAGTGGGGTCCTGATGACATTAAACCAATAACTATATCACCATTAGAAATTTTACTGCCATCAATAACATTTTTTTTATGTACAATTCCTACAGCAAAACCAGCCAGATCATAATCACCATTTTTATAAATCCCAGGCATCTCAGCTGTTTCTCCACCCAGTAAAATACAATCAGCCTGTCTACAACCATTTATTATTCCCTTTATAACTTTTTTAGATATATTTAAATCAAGTTTACTGCAAGAGAAATAATCAAGAAAAAACAGTGGTTTTGCTCCACAACAAATAATATCATTTACATTCATAGCAACTAAATCAATTCCTGCTATTTCATCCTTAGAAAATTTATGCAATAATTTCAGTTTTGTTCCAATACCGTCACTTGATGCAGATAAAAAAACATTTTTATTTAAAGGATACAATCCAGAAAAACTACCTATTTCCGGATTGTATTTTTTTATAAATTTTACAAATTTATTTGCTAAATCAATATTTACACCTGCTTTTTTATAAGTTAACATATTGGATAATTACCATTAAAACATGCTACACAAAAATCATCCGGTTTCATACCGGTTGCTTTTAATAAACCTTCTAAACTTAAATAATGTAAACTATCAACACCTATAAATTTTCTTATTTCCTCTACAGAATAATTTGATGCAATTAATTCTTCTTTTGTTGGAGTATCAATTCCATAAAAACATGGAAATTTAATTGGTGGACAACTTATTCTCAAATGAATTTCTTTAACATGTGTTTTCCTTAACATTTTTATAAGTTTTCTTGAAGTTGTTCCTCTTACAATAGAATCATCTATAACAATTATTCTTTTGTTTTTTAAAAAAGGACTGATAACTGGATTGAATTTTAATTTTACATTAAAATCTCTGATTGATTGTTTTGGTTGAATAAAAGTTCTTCCAACATAATGTGACCTTATAAGTCCTATTTCAAAAGGAATTTTTGATTCCTCAGCATAACCAACTGCTGCAACATTAGCAGAATCAGGAATAGCAATAACAAAATCTGCATCAACAGGTGCCTCTTTTGCTAAAATTCTGCCAAGTTCTTTTCTTACATCATAAACCATTTTATTAAATACAATACTGTCAGGTCTTGAAAAATATATATATTCAAAAATACAGTGTGCTTTTTTATTCTGACTCCAGTTAATATAAAATGATTTTATATCATTTTTTGTTATTCTTATAATCTCTCCCGGTTTAATCTCCCTTAAATACTTTGCTCCGAGCAAATCAAATGCACAAGTTTCTGATGATAGAATATAACTTTTGTCAAGTTTTCCTAAACATAAAGGTCTTACACCAAAAGGATCTCTAATTCCATACAATTCATTTTTAGTCATTAATATTATAGAATAAGCACCTTTTATCTGATTTAATGCTTTTAACAGAGCAAATTTAAGTCCTAAATTAGATGATTTTGCTATTAAATGAAGTATAACTTCACTATCAGAGGTTGTCTGAAATATAGAACCTTCTTTTTCTAATTTATTTCTTAATTCCTTAACATTTATTAAATTGCCATTATGAGCAATAGCAAGTTCACCAAAAACTGTTTTTACTATTATTGGTTGAGCATTTTTAAGAGTTGTTTCGCCATAAGTAGAATATCTCGTATGTCCTATTGAAATGTTTCCCTTTAATTTTTCTAAAATTTCATTATTAAAAATTTCAGATACAAGACCCATACCAAGATATGAATATGTTTTTTTACCATCAGAAGAAACAATTCCAGAAGATTCCTGACCTCTATGTTGTAGTGCATACAGACCAGAATAAACTATTCTTACAGCATCTTTGTGATTAATAATCCCAAATATTCCGCACATTATTTTTTCAATAAAATAGTAAAGTATTTAAGACAAAAAACAATGACTTATTTTTATGTACCAACAAAAACCAGTCCAGTTAAGTGCATAAAAAGTTAAATTAGTTAAGTTTGTTTACCTGTATTGACTTTATAGTAGATGCTTTTCTATAGTATTTTTCTAATTTATTAATAAATTCATGAACAATTATGTCCTTATTAATATATTCTTCCACTCTCAAAATAACATTAAATTTAATATTGGATTCATCAATCCCGGTATATTTTACATACGGTTCAAAATGTGGGACTCCACCTTTTACTGTTTTCATTATTTCTTTTGCTATATCAATAATAACATTTATTGTTTTTTCTATTTCAGCATTACGTTCTGCTGTTATTTCTAATGAAATATTAAAATCTTTCTGTGGTAAACTATAATTAGTAGTGATTATTTGAGACAATTTTACATTTGGAATAACAACAGTATTATCATATAAAGTTTTTATTTTAGTTGTTTTCCATCCAACATCAATAACATAACCTTCCTGACCAGTCTCAGTACGAATATAATCACCAATTTTTATTTGTTTACTTACAGCAATATAAATACCTGCAAAGAAATTTGATAAAGTATCTTGTAAACCAAGAGCAACAGCAAGACCACCAACTCCCAAAACAGTCAAAATAGGAGTAATATTAATACCAAGATAATTAAACATAATAAGTATAGCAATAATCCATATAATTAATTTTGTGGCATTATATACAACACTTGCTAATGGAAGAGTTGAACTAAATTTATCAGAATAAGATTTTAAGAATAATTGGCTGATTTTAATAACTGTAACAGTTATAGAAATAATTAATAAAGAAATTAAAATTTTATCAAATATATATATAATATTTTGAGAAATTTCTGTAACTCTTAAACCAATATAAATACCAAAAATTATTAACCAGAAAATAACCGGTTTAAAAATAGAATAAATAACATTTTCATCTATCTGTTTTTTTATTTTTATAAAGAAATATTTTACCAACCTTGATAAATAATTTCTAATAAAAAATCCACAGATAAAACATGTAAGTAAAATAATTAAAAATTTAATTAAAATAAAAATATTTTTGTTCATTTTTTTTAATTCTTAAAAATTATAAGTGTGTTTTAGAATATAATACAGAATTTTGAAATATTTTTAAACCAACACCATAAAAAGAATTATTTTTATTTGCTGTCCACAGTGGATGTTGATATTTATAAATAAATCTTTCTGGATGAGGCATCATACCTAATATATTTCCTTGTTTATTTGTTATACCTGCAACATTATTTACTGAACCATTAGGATTAAATTTATAATATCTGAAAATAACCTGTAAGTTTTTTTCTATTTTATTCATAACTGTTTTTGATTCAGGAACAAATTTTCCTTCTGCATGAGCAATTGGTAATTGAATAATATCAGGCAAATTTTTTGTCCAGATTTCCTCATTGATTTTATTCCTTTCAACTTTTAAACTAACCCATCTGCATTCAAACTTACCGGAATCATTAAAGGAAAGTGTTGCTTTTTCATTATCTTCTAAAATAAGTCCTGTTTTAACTAATACCTGAAAACCATTACATATTCCTATTATCAGTTTATTATCATCGATAAATTTTTTTAATTGGTCCAATAATTTATATTTAAATTCATTTGCAAAAATTTTCCCTGCTGAAATATCATCTCCATATGAAAATCCACCGGGTATAGCAAGAATATTATATTCATTTAAATTTTTTTCTTTACGAATTAATTGATTTATATGAACTAAATCAACACTGTCTGCTTTTGCTAAATTAAATGCCAAACATGTTTCTTTATCACAATTTGTTCCTGCTGTTCTCAATACAATAACTTGTGATTTACCCATTTTTCATTTTCTTTAAGTTTTCTAAAATATGATATGGAACTCTTGGTATTCCAATAAAAGATTTATTTTCATCAATAAAACCATGGTAATCACTTCCACCTGTTATTAATAATCCTAATTTTTTTGCAAGAAAATAATATTTTTGTTTAACAAATTCAGAATGTCCTGGATGCCATACCTCTATTCCTTTAAGACCAAACTTTATTAATTTACTTAAAATATTATATTTTACATAATTTCCATAGTAGGGATGTGCAATTACAGAAATACCACCTGTTTTTTGAATTAACATTATTGCTTCTTCTGCTGTGATACGCATTTTTGGAACATAAGCACATTTGTTATAACCAAGATATTTATTAAACGCCTCTTTAATATTTTTTACATAATTTTCTTTTAAAAGTTGTTTTGCAAAATGTAATCTTCCAATAGAATTTTTCTCATGATTGGAAAAAATTTCTTTCTCATTCAGTTTAATGCCTATTTTACTTAATTTCTCAAATATTTTAAAAGCACGTTTTTTTCTATACTGTCTTAATTTTTCAAGTTTTTTTTGTAATTCTTCATTTGTATAATCAATAAAATAACCAACTATATGCATTTCATGTTCTGGATTCTTGTTAAATTCAACTGATAATTCTATTCCAGGAATAATCTCTATTTTATATTTTTCACCATACCTTATTGCATCATTTAATGCTAAAGTGTTATCGTGATCTGTAATGCTAATTGCTTTTAAATTTCTCTTTTTTGCTTCTATAACTACCTGTTCTGGTGTATAAATTCCATCTGAAAAAACAGTATGTATATGTAAATCAATATATTTATTCA
>Ga0272448_1004292_pt1 | contig 16352 bp, 23 predicted proteins | sample YNPCB0191_FD_202220 | JGI IMG/M metagenome (GOLD analysis project Ga0272448, IMG submission 202220) | Hot spring sediment microbial communities from Yellowstone National Park, WY, United States - YNP-CB-019-1 | ecosystem: Environmental > Aquatic > Thermal springs > Hot (42-90C) > Sediment...
GACTTTTGCCATTTAAAGATTCTTTCACTTTTTTCTCCATTTATATTAGTTAAAGATAGAATCAGTATAAACAGAATTATTTTTTTAATATTAAAAATTTTCAAAATGAAACCTTTCCTTTTATACCACAAGAAGATGTGTTGAACTCTGGGGTAATTATAATAGATTGATTGTTGTTCATCAATCTATTGTATTTTTCTGCTGAATGGATAGCATCAAGTGACACATAAACTTTCCAAGCGAGAGATGTAATAATATATCCAACAACCAGTCCTTTATCCATTAATGAAAGGCTTGACCAATTAATTGTGACTGACTCTTTAGTATTTTTAGTATAGTTATCTCTCAAATAAGAAGCCATTAAAAACAACACTGACTTATTAATTATTTCTGTCATTACAAAAAAAGAACCTTTAACATAAGACTTTGCATAGAACTGTCCAGCACCTGGCATTGTCCATGAAAGAACACCTGCAAGGAAAGGATTACGATATTCATAATTTTCAGAAAAAAGAAAATTTGGCATCGCTGTTAAAAAAATCAAGATTAGAATATTTTTCACTTTACACCTCCTTAAAAAGACTTTTGCCAGACAAAGCAGAATTTATCATCTTCAAATTTCAGATTCGGCAAAAATCCTTCTAATTCCATAGTTGGAAGATTTCTATTTTTTCTTATTGCAGTATAGACAGAATCAAAGACATTATAAGAATGAAAAGTAATAAAAGAGATTAAAAAAAACATTGCTGTAGCTGAATGATATTCGATATCCCTTTTATCTTTTAAACTTATATTAAGAGTCATTATAAAATTTTCATTTATAACAAGATCCACATTTGCTATAGCATTAACAGTAAGAAATAGCAGAACATTATCAACCAGAAAGAAAGTAGCTCCTTTAACATAATCTTTTGTATAAATCTGTCCAAGTCCTGCTCCATACCAGGAAAGAACACCAGCAAATAGTGGATCAAATTTTTTTTCATATTCAACAGCAGATACAGTTGAAGAGATTATTAAAACTAATAAAAAAACAATGCCAAAAAATTTTTTAATTTTAAATTTCATAAAATCCTCACTCATTAAAATCATTTAAAAAAGAGACGACAGCATTGAGGGCTTCTTCTTCATCTGGTCCTGAGGTCTGGATTAAAAGTTCAGCTCCATAGGTTGCACCTAAAGTCAACATGGATAAGATACTTTTAGCATTGACACGAACTTTCTGGGTATAATTTTCAATTTCAATATTTGATTTAAACCCGGAGGCTATACGAACAAGTTTTGAGGCTGGTCTTGCATGAAGTCCATTTTTAGCTCTTAAGATAATTCTTTTTTCTTTCATAAAAAGATCCCTGTAAAATTTTTTATGTAGTAAAGAATAACAAAAATAGAGATAAAAATAAAGAAGTTTATTTCTCTACGCAAACGGCCTATAAACAAAGCATTTGCCAGGAAATAAAAAATAAGGATAATATTATCCACACCGGCATCAGATATTTTATCTATTTTTAGGAATTCGCTAAAAAAAAGTAAAAAAGAGCTCCCGCCAAAAAAAATCAATGAAGCAATTTTTAAGATGCTAATTATTGCTCTAAGTTTTAGTTTAGAAAGATTGTAGACAACTGCTAAACCCATATTAAGTCCTGCAAAAAAAGTATAAATACGAAAAAAGTTAGTAATTAAAAAGAACAAAAGCCAGAACCAAAAAGGGGCACCAATCCAGCCTGCAAAAGCAAGTGTACAAAAAAATATCGTAAAAGCAGGTTTCAAGGTAGACCAGATAAGTGCATCAGATAAAGCAGAGACAGGAGACATAGTTTCAACCTTAAGTTTTTGAACCATCTCTGATTTGCCTTTTCTTTCAAGATTTATACATAATCCGAGAATAAGTGGGAAAAAAAATGGATTTGAAGAAAAATATTCTGAATAACTTTTTAATCTTTCTAAATATTCTTTATGAGAAGAATATAAACGTTTTAAAGCAGGCTCTATACAAAATATAAAGCCTACATTCTGAAGATTTCTGTCATTAACTAAAGTGTTAATAAATAAAGTCCTTAACAAAGGTTTAAGCATAAAAATCTTTCCTCTGTTTGAAAAAGGAGTAAATTTCAATAATTAATGGAATAACAAAAGAAAAAATAACAAGTAAAAACAGAGTCAGATCAGAATCAGACTGAAAAAAGTTTATTACAATAGCTATAACAACACCAGCCAGAACATATAAAATTTTCAAATTATATGATAATGCTGGTAAAAATAAAGACAAACCATAAAAAGGTAGATAATCCCATGCAGAACGGAATGCTGCAAGAATAGAAAGAGGGACAAAAGGCAAACCTCTAAATAGAATATAATTTGAAATAACTATACTTAAATAAACAAGAATACTTAAAATAAATATATATGCTGAAATATAGCCAAAATGAATTAAAACCCAATTGTTGTTTTTATCGAGTTTTCTAATCATAGCATCTGCCATGCTATTATTAAGTTTTCTGGTAAACATTTCAAAAGCACGTAAAACCATAGCAAAGAAGTATCCCAAACCAAAAGCAAGAGGGAACACATGCCGTCCATACCGAAATACAAGCATTAGTGAGAGTAAAGTCATAACTGTATAATTTGATTGGACCTTAACACCTACAGGTACACTGGTCAACCACATAAACTGAATTACAGCACCAAGATAAAGACCTGTTGCAAGGTCTCTAAAAAACCAGCCACAGATTAATCCAAAAACAATAGGTTCTCCTAAAAATACAAGTCCCCATCTTATACTCATAAAACTTATTACAGATGTAAGAACACTCAAAAACAACCAATCAAAGTTCATAGTTACCTTCTAATAAGTTTAAGGATATCAATTTTACTATCATCTGGTAAAGGTTCAGGACTTACTAAAATATTACGTTTTATAAGGGTTTCAATGATTTGAATATCTTCATTATTGAGGAACAAAGAAGGAGTATACTCGACTTTATTTTTTCCTTCCTGATTATACAATCCACCAATATTTATTGAATTAACTTTAAGCCCGGAATCTATAAGTAAAAGAGCATCCTGCAAAGAATCCACGAGTAAAAGTATACGACAATTTAAAAATTCCTCTTGTTCAAGTTTTGAAACAGCCTCACAAATTTTTGTAAAAATCACTTTAACAGACTTCTGAAACACAGTTTCAGTTGCAAGCATTATAAGGCTTTGCTGGATAAGGTCTTCACAGACACGGTCATTAGCTACTATAACAAGATTAAGTTTTAATTTACTTATCCAGGTAAAGACCTGTCCATGGACAAGTCTATTATCTACACGAAATATAACAAACGGCATCTATCAATTCCTTTTTTCAGGGAAGATTTTGATATAGCGGGATAAATTTGCTATAATATCTGTTTTTATCTCTTCCCAAGATTTTGTATCTCTTGCGAAGATTAAATCCATAATTACAGGTAGATTAGCCCCACTTAAGAGTATCCTATTTATACCGTCAGCCCATTTGACTGCTGTCATAAAAGCGCTTCCACCGCACATATCAGTAAGTAATACTGCAGGTTCATCTTTACATTCTTCAATTATTTCTTTTAATTCTTTATTAAATTGTTCCAAAGATTTACCAGATATAAGTTCCACAGCCTTTATACCTGAAGTATCTCCACAGATAAGTGAGGTTGTTTTTATAAGTTCACTAGCCAACTTTCCATGAGAACAGATAATGATATTAATCATTTTTTCCTCCTTTTTTTCTTTTAAGATCTTTACGAACTTCTTTAGTTAAAATACTTCCAGCATTTTCTCCCATATCTTTTAATCTTTTATTCATAGCAGCGGTTTCTATAATAACTGGGATATTTCTTCCTGCTCTGACAGGAATTCTAATCAATGGTACAGAGACTCCGAGGATATTTTTAAAAGAAGTTTTCAATCCGAGTCTATCGTAATGTTTATTTAGAGACCATTCTTCAAGATGAACGATAAGATCTATTTTTTCCAAATTTTTAACAGCACCTATACCAAAAATTCTTTCAATATCAACTATACCAAGTCCCCTGATCTCTACTCTATGTTTAATAACAGGGTCTGGAGAACCTAACAGAATATCTCCTGATGCTTTTATTAAATGTACAACATCATCAGAGACAAGTCTATGTCCTCTTTTTACAAGTTCAAGTGCGGTTTCACTTTTACCTATACCGCTTTCACCTGTAATAAGAATACCCACCCCAAAAATTTCTATCAGCACTCCATGAATTAAAGAACTGTTTGCAAGTTTACTTTCCAGTAATTGAGTAAGCAAGAGAATAAAACAAGAAGTAGAAAGAGATGAAACTCCGATAGGTGTATTAGATTTTTCAGCGATATTCTTAAAAAGCAAAGGTGGTTCAGTGGAATGAGTAAAGACACAGAGTGGGATTTTATAACTAAAAAAATTTGAATAAAAGGAATCTCTTTTTTCTTTACTTAAAGTTTTTAGATATTCAGATTCTCCTCTTCCAAAGATCTGGATACGATCTGCACCAAATCTTTTAAAGAACCCCGCCAGAGCAAGTCCGGGTCTATTATGTTCTATTCTCTTTACATTCCTGGACAATCCTTTTTGACCTGCTACAATCTTTAATTTTAAAATATTCTTTTTCCTGCGGTTTTCTTCAAGAAGTTCTGAAATAGTAAAATTCTTCATCACAGCAAAATATTCTCCACAAAACCAATACGATTTTTAGAATAACGAAACATAATAGAATATGCATTATTCTTTTTATTAATAAAAAATACAAAATCTTCTTTTTTTAATCTATCTTTTGCTTCTTCTTCTGACATAGGGAGGACTTCAAAGACCTTTCTTTCTAACACTTTATAACGATTTAAGTTAAAAACAAATTTATGTTGTTCAAAAGTTTTTTTATCAGGAGAAGATATTTTTTGTTTGTTGCTTGTTATCAAAAAAAAAGAACCATTCTCTTTAATCATAATTTCAATATTACCTGATGAAGATTCTCTGTATATCAGAATATTTTCTTTACTTATTCTGAGTTCAAGCCATGCTTCAAAACGGGGAAGAGGTTTAGAACTAAAAACAGTATTCTCATCTCCTTCAGTCTCTTTTTTTTCATAACCGTGATGATATATTATAAAACTATTTTTCTTAATGCCAGAATAAGATCTTTGGGAATAACGGACTTTCTTGTGTCTTACATTTTCAGAGAGTCTGTCTAAAAGTTTTTCCATACCACGAAAAAGATCTGTATCACTCTGATGTAAATAAATTCTCTCATGATGTTCCGCCTTAACCAAAACTTCAAGTATAAACTTGACTCCTTCAACTTTAACAAAAAAATCTACAGAAAAGACCTTATGAAAAGGATGCAAAGATCGTTCTATCTTTTCCTGTACATGACTTTTAAAATCATCTGATAAAGATGTTCCTGTTGAATGAAAAACAATATTCATGGCATCTCCTTTGATTTTTTAATTGTCTTTCTCATATATGATGGTAAAATTGTAAGATTTTTTCTATATTTTGTAACAGTTCTACGTGAAATTTTAATACCCATATCTTTAAGTTTTTTTACAATTTGAGCATCACTAAAAGCCTCTTTTTCATGTTCTACGAGGTCTTTTATAATTTCTTTAACTGAACGAGAAGAAAAAGATTCACCGCTTTCTCCTTTAACTTTACTTGAAAAGAAATATTTCATTTCAAATATTCCCCAGGGGGTCTGCATATATTTACGATATGTTACACGACTTACAGTTGACTCATGCATCTTTATCTTAGAAGCTATATCCTTTAAAGTTAAAGGTTTAAGATATTTAGGCCCTGATTCAAAAAAAAGAGACTGAAATTCAAGAATTTGATTGACCACTTTCAATATAGTCATTCTTCTATGTTCTATATTACGCATAAGCCATAAGGCTGAAAGGCACTTATCTTCCATATACTTACGATCTTTTTCATCAATACTTTGATCTTTAAAAGCAAAATCATAACTGGTATTTATATTTAATTTAGGAATAAAATAGTCATTCAAGAAGACTAAAAACTTACCATCAACTTTTTTTACTATCACATCTGGAATAACATAGACTATATCATCATTATCATAAGCCAACCCGGGTCTTGGATTTAACCTACTTATAACATTCAATGCTTCATCAACAAGTTCTCTGGAGACATTTAAAGATTTTTGGATAGCAGAAATTTTTCTTTTTACAAAGAGTTCATAATAATCTCTTATAATTTGTTCTGCGACTTTACATCTTGGTTCTAAAAATGAAAGTTGAATTAAAAGAGACTCTTTTAAATCTCTTGCTCCTACCCCAAAAGGTTCAAAAGTCTGGACAAGCAACAAAGCCTTATTTACATCTTCTTTACTCATACCAAGAACAGTTGCAAGTTCATCACACGACGCTGTGAGGTACCCATCACTGTTAAGATTACCTATTATCATCTCACCTGCCCTGAGAAGTTTCTCATCTGCTGTTGAAAGTCTTAACTGCCACAGTAAATATTCTTTAAGAGAAGTAGGTTTACTTACTGTACCTTCAATAAAATTTTCCGAAGGTTCTCTTCTTCTTATATAACCACGGTCACTTGAATTATAAAAATAATCATCAGTTTCATCTTCTCTCTGTCTATTCTCTTTTTTAAAATTTTCTTCATCCTCTTCATCATAAGACTCTTCCTCTAAGAAAGGATTATCCTGTAATTCTTCTTCTATTTTCTGTTTTAGTTCAAGAGCTGACATTTGAAGGATCTCTATTGCCTGACGCAACTGTGGAGTTAGAATAAGTTTCTGTTCAAGTTGAAGATCTAATTTCATATACGAAAATTTTCTCCCAAATAAAACTTTTTTGCTTCTTCATTTTTTAAAAGTTCTTCTGAACTACCTGAAAAAAGAATCCTTCCTTCATATATTATATAGGCTTTATCAGTGACAGAGAGAGTCTCTCTCACATTATGATCTGTTATAAGTATTCCTATATTTTTTTCTTTAAGTTTTTTTACAATTTTCTGAATATCCATAACAGCGAGAGGATCTATTCCAGCAAAAGGTTCATCTAAAAGAAGAAATCTTGGAGATAACGCAAGAGCTCTGGCTATCTCTGTTCTTCTTCGTTCTCCACCAGAAAGATAATATGCTTTACTTTTTCTAATATGAGTAATTGACATTTCTCTAAGGCATTGTTCAACAATCATATTTATATTTTGTTCTGGTAAATTCTGTAATTCAAGTACTGCTCTTATATTATCTTCAACTGTCATCTTTCTAAAAACAGAGGATTCCTGTGGAAGATAGACAAGTCCCAATCTTGCTCTCTGATACATAGGTTTTCCATTAAGAAGGACATCATCAAGAAAGATTTCACCACCATCAGGTTGAATTATTCCAACGATCATATAGAATGTGGTTGTCTTTCCTGCACCATTTGGGCCTAAAAGACCTACAATCTCTCCTTGAGATAGAGATAGACTTATACCCTTTACTACTGTCTTTTTTCCGTAATTCTTTTTAATATCCTTTATATCCAGACGGCTATTCATCAAACCAAACCTTTCCAGATACTACACCAAGTAGCATTCTGTTCTCTTCATTAAAAAAGATAATTTCATTGCAAAAGACCCTGTTAGTATTAAAAGATAAGTTTGATTTAAGATTATGTAAAATTTCAACAGGACCGTATAACCTGGCAATCTTATTCTCTTCCTCATAATTACCGAACATACATTTAATACGAACATTTGAAGTTTCAATAACTGAAGGGCCCTGAATAAAAGATAATCTCAAAGAATTATACCTTTCCATAATACCACTCTTTATAGTAAAATCTTTAGATATAAAAAAAGGATCTACTAACAAACGAACATAATCATCGTTTTGATAATATTCCATCTTACTTGATAAAAGAACAGTCTTACTTTCAAGATCTACGAGTTTAACATTACCTGTACATACAGCCTCATCAAGATTTTTGCCAGATATTATAATTTTATCAGCATATATTACATTTGTACCTGAAAAAACCTTAGCATTTCCAGAACAGATAATCTGTTTTGGATAAGACATTTTATAAGAGAATTTATCTGCCTTGAAACGAACTATTTCTGCAGATACGACAACTGTGAATATAAAAAAAACAGATACAAAACGTTTCATTTTAACTCTCTTTCTTAAAAGAGCCTGATACTCTATGTTTTATTGTTACTATTTCAGCCTTTTGATCCATCTCAAGTCCATAACCTTCAATCTTTTCTCCTGAAGGTTTAATTATTCTAACAAACTTATCTGTCTTAAGCAACTTACTATCATCATTCCATGTAAGTTCATCTGTTGTAAGGACAGTACCATCTTCAAATACTACTTTTACATTAGAAATGGCTGTCATATTCTTACTATCATAATGTGCCTTACCATATCGTGAAGTCAAAACTGTAGAAATCTTATCATTATCACCATACAGTTTGAAAAAGACACCTGAAAAAGATATTAATTTAAGAGCATCATATTTTTTTGCAAGGTCTGCTTTAAGAGACCATATTTTTTTATCTTTAGTTGTAGCTTCATAATCAAAATTATAAATTATCAAATCTGGCTCCAACTGTGGATCGAAATTTTCTACAGTGATAATCTTTTCAGGTTTAGCGCAGAACGAATAAATAAAACAGCATATAGAAAATATAAGATATTTATATTTTATTTTTTTCATAAAAGTTAATCAAACCTTTTAAAAGATCTTCCATCAAATCAAGTGGCCACATAGTAGCAGAATCACTTAAAGCATTTTCAGGATCCGGATGAGTTTCAAGAAAAAGAGCATCAACTCCAACTGCAACAGCAGCACGGCAGAGCGCAGGTACAAACTCCCTGTTGCCTGAAGTTTTATCTTTTGCACCACCTGGTTTCTGGACACTGTGAGTTGCATCAAAGATTACAGGATATTTACTTAACTTCATCAATTCAATATTTCTAAAATCAACAACGAGATCTCCATAACCAAACATTGTACCACGTTCAGTAAGCATTATTTTATTATTAAAATTAGCTACTTTTTCTGCAGCATGCAACAGATCAGATACTGAAGCGAATTGTGCTTTTTTAATATTTATAACCTTTCCTGTTTTTGCTGCTGCAACAAGAATATCTGTTTGTCGCATCAAAAATGCAGGTATTTGAATAACATCAACCACCTCTGCTGCATAAGAAGCCTGCTCAGGAGAATGGATATCTGTTAAAACCGGCAGTTCTAACTTATTAGAGACATTTTGTAAAATCTTTAAACCCTTTTCCATACCAGGGCCACGAAAAGAATTTATAGAGATTCTGTTAGCCTTGTCAAAAGAAGATTTAAATATAAAACCTATATTAAGTTTTAAACATATTTTTTTAAGTTTCTCTGCAATAGATAAAGTCATATCCTCATTTTCAATCACACATGGTCCTGCTATAAGAGCAAAACCTTTATTTCTATCAAAGACTACATCTCTTATAACCATAAAAATATAATACTCCTCTTTTTTAAGACCTTTCAAGTTCTAATTTTATTTTGAATTTTGAAAATTTTTCTTGCTTTTATAAGATCTTGCTTTGTATCTATACCGTAAGAATCATACGGTGAAACTATGACTCTTATCTTCAATCCCCATTCAAGAAATCTCAACTGCTCTAATTTTTCATATCTTTCAAGATTAGAAACAGGGATCTTAGACAAAGAAAGAAGAGTCTCTCTTTCATATCCATATATACCTAAATGTTTAAATCTTTTTATTTTTATATCATTTCTGTTAAAAGGAATTAAAGATCTTGAAAAATAAAGAGCCCAGCCTTTTTTATCAAAAACAACTTTGACATTATTCGGATCTTTTTCTTCGTTTATATCTTTAAATAGAGTACACAAAGTTACAATACGAACTTCTGGTTCCTGAAGGAAACAATTGCATATTTTATCAATATTTGCAGGATGTATAAAAGGTTCATCACCTTGAATATTTATATATATATCAGATTTCAAAGTTTGAGCAGTTTCAGCGACTCTATCTGTACCTGACTTGCAATCTTTTGAGGTCAGGATACATGGGATATTAAAACTCTCCATCTCTTTTTTAATTAAGATATCATCACATGCAACAATAAGATCATCAAGGAGTTTTGCTTTTTTTGCTCTATTATAGACATGCCATAAAATTGGTCTATCTCCAATTTTAAGTAAAACTTTATTAGGAAGACGTGTTGAAGATAATCTTGCAGGGATTATTCCAATAATTTTCTTTTTCTTCACAATTTTATTCTTTACCTTTTCTTGAACTTATAAAATATGAAACAGACCTGTTATATGTAGCCTCTTCTTTAGAATTAAAAAAACATGCAGGTAGTTCTCCTGCTTTTCTATGATATGCTATACATTCACAGCATATACCTTTTCTTGAACATGGTTCATAAGTACAGTTACAAATTTTTAAATTCTTTTGTTGATTTACACAATTCATAATTCAGCCTCCTTCTGATAATTAAATATAAAAAAAATAACAAACAAAACCAAACCAACAAGAGAAAATAAAACTTTAAAACGATATCGTTTATGAAGATATAAAAAATTTACATATATACGATTATCTTTATACAATCCTTTAAAGGATATATTATCTTTAATATTTATCCTATTTATATATTGAGGTGGTGGGACAAATTCTATCACATGATTAAGTTCCTTTATCTTCCACGGATTTATAGAAATAACTTCAGCCACACATATAGCAACATTCTTTCCTTCATAAGAAGAAGGATCTTTAAAAAAATTCAAATAATGGAAATCACTTTTATAAAAAAATTCTTTTGTAAAGAATGGCAAAATAAATATAATTGTTAAAAAAAATAGAATCCCGATTAAACGAAAAAAAGAGATTCTTAATCTGACAACAGGAAGTTTAAAGGTAAGTAATACAAATATCAAAAATAAGGTTGAAATAATTGAAAAAACTAAAAACAGGATATGATCCGAAAATAGCAGGCCATCAAACAAATCTTTAAAATAGAAAGGATAACCAAGAAGGAGTGATATGCCTATACGTTTCTGGATACTATCAAGTATAAAATGAGATATAATTCCAGCAAAGATTGCAAGAAGGTCATTGACTTTATTACCGAACAGTAAAAAGGCAACAACTCCTAAAAGCATTCCACCCAGAGGGGTATGCCAAGGTTGCATATACCATATTGCAAAGGTAGGATCAAAATTAAACAAATTAAAACCATAATCCATTGCAACATAAAAGGCAGGTGGTATATCAGGAAGAATCGCACCAAAGGCAAAGAAAAAAAATAAATTCCTGAATCTTTTAAAAAAAACAGAAGGTAAAACAGCAAAAGCAAAATGAGTTGAAAGATCAGGCATAATTAATCTTTTCCTTTTTTAAGGGAGATTACTCTTGCTATTCCATAAACTTTATCCCTGATCTTATCAAAACCTGAGATATCAGGCTCAAATTTTTTATTAGATTCTAAAATGAGTAAACCATCGGACGCAAGGAAGTTAGGATTATTTCTAAGAAAATTTAAAACAATATCATAATATTCTTTTTTCTTATAAGGTGGAGCACAGAAAATATAATTAAATACCCAGCCTTTATTTAAAGAATAAGAAAGAGCATCTCTAAAATCCATATTGAGTATTATAAAACCAGGTCCTGTTTTGAATTTTTTTGCAGTTTTTTGAATAGCCTCAAAGTTTTTGTGATCAGATTCAACAACAAGAACATTCTCTATTCCTCTACTGAAAGCTTCAAACCCCACACTGCCAGAGCCTCCAAAAAGATCCAGAAAAAAATGTTCTGGCTTCAATAAAAATTGCAAAGAATCAAAGATAGCCTTGCGTGTTACAGACTGGATTGGACGAAAATTAACAACCCTCGGTAAAATCAATCTTTGACCTTTTAATCTGCCTGAAATAATTCGCACTTTTAAAACCTTTAACTTAAAGTAAAGATAAAAGTAATAAAAATAAAGTTATTAAGTAAAGTATATAAGAAATTTAGTTATAGAAAAAAAATAAAGATGAAAAAATTACAGATCAAATTCTAAACCGGATAATCCATCGCCCATTTTCTTCTTTTTCTTCCAGTATCTCACAATTCATAGATTCTAAAGCAATAGGTATTTCATGTCTTGAGTTAAGGTGATCACCTGTAACTTCAACTATATCTCCTTTTTTACCATTCAAAATTGTTCTTCTTACTGCAAGAAGAGGCATAGGACAGGTCTGACCTGTTGTATCAATTTTAATAATATCATCATTCATAATCTTTTATCCTCATAAATTATATTTACTTTTTTTATATCAGGTAAAAAATCTATTTTTTCATGAATCTCAGAAGATATGTTGGCTGCAAACTGATTTCTTTCATCAATACTAAGATATACCGTAAGAATACCGTCTGAAAGATTAAGATCTTTCACAACATTAGAAGAAATTATATCTCTTCCTGAAGAAGGGTCAATGACTCTTTTTAGTCTTTCTTTTAGATTTTCTTTAGTAGAAACAACAGTTTCTTTTTTCAAGCCATGCTGTATTTCATATTTTTCGATTGCAGAATGAAGAGCATCAATTGCAAGGACAGCACAATGCACTTTAACAGGCGGCAATCCTCCTAATTTTTCATTTACAATTTGCCAGTTTAATTTTTTTGCCTCTTCAAGTGGAAGACCTTTAACCATCTCTGTTATTATAGAACCTGTTGCAATATTTGAAGCACAACCATAAGATTGAAAGGATACATCAATAATATTATGATTAGAAGGATCAACTTTTAAATACAAAGTGATCTGGTCTCCACATGCAGGACTTCCTTCTGTTGTTTTAATATCTGCATCTTTCATCTCTCCAACATTTCTTGGATTTCTAAAATGGTCAAGAATAATTTCATTATAAGGTATTGAAGCCATAACTTTTACTCCTTTTTAATAGGTGTAATTTTACGAAGACGTTCTACAACATCTCTTGTTGCTTCTGCTGTTTTTTTCATCTCTTCTTCTGTATTTTCAAAACTTAAAGAATATCTTATGGAGCCATGTGCTCTTTCATGAGTATAACCCATTGCCATTAAAACATGGCTTGGTTCAAGAGAACGTGAAAAACATGCAGAACCTGTAATCACTGCTATCTTTTTCATATCAAGATGTAGAATAACAGATTCTCCTTCAACTCTATCAAAAGATATATTTAAAATACCCGGCAGTCTAAAGTTTTTACTTCCATTAAAAAGAGAATCTTCAATAGTAAGAAGACTCTCTTTAAGAATAGAGTCTAAATGAGCAATAATCTTACGACGGTCATCTGTCCATAATTCTAATGCTTTTGCAATTCCAACAGCACCAGGTATATTCTCTACACCAGGTCTTAAATTAAATTCATTAAAACCACCATCCATAATTTTTTTTAAGAGGACATGTTTCTTTCTAATCAGAACAGCAATACCTTTTGGACCATTTATCAAAGAGCCTGTAAAAGTAAGCATATCTACAGGAATCTTTGAAAGATCAATCTCCATTTTACCAACAGCCCATGAAGCATCAGTATGAAATACTATACCGGATTCTCTACAAATATTTGCAAGTTCAGTTATAGGCTGAATGGTTCCTGTTTCCTGATTAACCCATTGAATACTTACAAGAATAGTATCAGTTCTTATAGCGTTTTTAAGACTATAAGGATCTAACCTTCCCTCATCGTCTACTTTTAAAAAAGTTACTTCAAATCCTTCTTGCTGAAGAGTTTTAACTGACTGTAATACAGAATGTGTTTCCACAGGAGAGACTATAATATGTTTTCCTTTATGTCTATTCGCAAAAGCAAAACCTTTAATAGCAAGATTATTAGACTCTGTAGCATCTGATGTAAATATAACCTCCTCTGGTTCAACATGAAGAATATTTGCAATAATTTTTCTACTCTTTTCCAATGCTTCTGATGCAATTATACCAGCAGTATGGCTGAACTGTGAAGATGCCACAGCATAAATCTCTGTAAAAAAAGGCAGCATCTCTTTTACAACTTCAGGTGAAGTCCTGGTAGAAGATGCATTATCAAGATAGATATAACCTTCAGGTATAGGCATATTTAACCTCTCAAATACTATCGTTTTTATAGGAATAATTTAAGACTGTTGATGTTTAAAGTCAAGTTTTTTTTAACTAAATAAAAAAACCTATTTTTCTATCTTTAAAGGAGAACATTTTTTACAACCAGTCAAGACAAACTTATTAGAATCTACTATATAACCAAAGACGCCTTCTTCATCATTTAAAAAAGCCCCACAGAGAGGACATCTTCTTTTCTTTTTTGTTACAGAGACTGCAACAATCTTTTCCTCTTCATTATTATAACTAAAAAAATAAAGGCAAAAAGAAAAAATAAAGACTAATACACCAAAGATGATTTTCATACTACAAAATAAATCATTCAATAAAAGGTTATCAACTTTATTTAAATTTTATATAATTCCACAGAGTATCTTTAAATCTTTTTTCATCATCAATCTTAATACTTATTGAAAGGACAAAAGGTTTAAGAGAATAAAGTTTCACTGCATCTTTTTCTGTGGTAAGAAGTAAATAACCATTATCAGAATATTCTTTTAACTTACGAATCTCGGATTCAAAATAATTATGATGATCTGAAAAATTCAAAAAATTAATATTAGTATTATTTTTGAATAATTTTAAAACTTTATTTTTAAAGGAGTCAAAATTTCCTATACCTGCGAAAGCAACAACAGGTTTATTCTGGAAGTTTTGTATTTCTACGAATCTACCTTGAGAATCTTTTATACCATTAACTACTGTAAAGACCTTAAAGATTCTGTCAGGGTTAATATTATTTTCACTCAGTTTTTTATTCAACCATTCAAAGGTTTCATGTTTCATATCTTCAAATCTGGTAAGAGCTATTATATCTGCTCTACGGACAGCAGAGAAAGGTTCTCTCAATCTACCCAGAGGAAAGATACGATAATGTGATAAAGGTATTGAAACATCTAAAAGCAGAATATCAACAGAACGTTCAATCTGGTAATGTTGGAACCCATCATCAAGTATGAACAGATTCCCAAAATTTTGGGATAATTTAAGACCTTTATATCTATTACTATGTACAACTACAGGTACCTTTGCTTCTCTTACTATAAGTTCAGGTTCATCTCCATATTTACCACCATATAGAATATCCTTATCAGGTAAAAGCATCTTTTCTTTATTTTTTCTTTTATATCCTCTAGAAAGAACAACAGGTTTTTGATTTTTTAACAGTTCACAGAGGAATATAACAAAAGGAGTTTTTCCTGTTCCGCCTAAACTCAGATTACCAACTGATATTACTGTAACACCTTGTGGAAGTTTTTTCTTTAAAAGACTTTTTATCACAAAATCAATTTTTTGAAAGATTCTATACAATAACGACAGGATTAAAAGAAAAAAATCAATTATCTGCATTAATTTACTTCTCTTAAAAATATATTTTTATAAACAAACTCAGATACAGAACTTCTATTTTGAAAGGCATCAAAACTCTTTTCTTTCCATAATTTTATTTTAAAAGGGTTACTGATCATATCTTTTAAAACTTCAAATATATCATCTGAGGATGATACTTCAAACGAAGCATTTTTACTTTTTAGTATTTCAAACGCAGGTCTATTACTAAAGATTGAAGAACCATGGAGGATGACATTCTTTTTTATTGCAGGTTCCACAGGATTATGTCCACCAACATTTGCAATTGTTCCACCAACAAAGACAATATCAGAGATTTCATACAAATCATTTAAAACTCCCATCTTATCAACCACAAGCACACCAACAGCACCTATATCTTTTTTATTTTGAGATAAAGTAACAAATTGCAGATTGTATTTTATAAAATCTTTTTTCCATCTTTTTAAAACTTTTAAATGTCTCGGGGCAAGTATTAAAAAAACATTTTTATCATTAAGTTTTTTCCATGCTTCAATCAATACGAGATGTTCTTTTTCTCTCAAACTTCCACCAAGAAACACAATATTCTTTTCAGATATTCCTATTTTTTTTCGTGTTAATTCTATCTTTCTTTTCGGGGAAAACTTTATTTCATCAAGTTTTGTATTCCCTGAAAGTATAATATTTACTTCAGGAGAAATCTCTTTAAAAGAATTTAAAGTAAAACTATCCTGGCACAATATACAATCAAAAGATTCAAGCAAAGCAGAAATAAAAAAAGAAAAAATTTTTAAAACTTTCAAATTTTTTTCTGACACTCTTGCATTTATAAGATAAAGTGGGACCTTTAAAATTTTAAAAAAAAGTATAAATCCGGGCCAGAGTTCAGTC
>Ga0272448_1004294_pt1 | contig 16349 bp, 16 predicted proteins | sample YNPCB0191_FD_202220 | JGI IMG/M metagenome (GOLD analysis project Ga0272448, IMG submission 202220) | Hot spring sediment microbial communities from Yellowstone National Park, WY, United States - YNP-CB-019-1 | ecosystem: Environmental > Aquatic > Thermal springs > Hot (42-90C) > Sediment...
AAAATGATAAATTAATTATTAATTTATTATTATTATAACAATGGATATTCCAACTGAATTATTATATCAAATTGCTGTCTATTTACCACATAAATATTTAGATAAACTTTCTCTTTTTGACAATAGATTTAAACTATTTAATCAAGATGAAACTTTTTGGTTGAATAAAGTTAAATTAGACTATCAATATAGTTATAAACCTGTTAATTTGAATTGGTATGATTTTTATCTACAACTAACTAAAACACAGATAAGAGTAGTTCCTTTAATACATAATACATTACAAATTGGAATTGTCTTGTTGAAAATTGAAGAGTGTATTGATCAAGTCATTGATCAGGTATTAGCTGTTTATAGAGAACCACAGCCATCAATTATAATTAATATTGATCCTATACAATATTTTATCATTAGAGACGGTAAAAGTTTTCATCAACAATTTATAACTAGTTTTAGTAGAATTGCCCAAGATACTACTGATAGTAGAATTTTCCAAGAGACTAAGTTTATTGAAATATTAGATGATGAAAATAATATATTAAATAGACTTATCAAATCAAATAAAAATTGTGTCAAATGTAATTCGACAAATTTAATTCAATGGCTAAGCTATAAGACATATGGACGCCTCTATTTATTAAATACCTGTCATAGTTGTTTTATCAATTGGATTGGTTATCCATAAAAAGCCGAACAGTAGACACAATAATAATTGAAATCATTTGTCACCAAAACATCACCATAAATAAAAACACATCTATGGATATAGATCATGGGTATTGGAATTTACATGTAGATTGTAGTCTGTCTGATCATTTAATAAAAATGATTAGTTAATAGTTATTTATTAATGTTCCTGATATTAATGAATTTGGGTGTACTTCCCAGTTAATTATTGTATCAGATTGCTCTTTATTTAAATAGACTATCCCTAATCAATTTAACTCCATAAATCAAGACCAGATTTTATGGTTGAATAACGTTAAGTTAGATTATGGGTATATTTGTAAATCTGTTAATTTTTATTAGCAACCAACTAAAAAAACAGATTAGAGTAGTCTCTTTAATGCATAACACATTATCGATTGGTAATGAATCAAGTATTTGCTTTTTATAAACAATCATAGCTATCAATTATAATTAATATTGATCATGAGCAATATTTTATTATTAGAGAGGGTAAGACATGTCATCGACAAATTATAACTCATATAGTAGAACTTTCCAAGAGATTAAGTTTATTGAAATAATGTGTTAAATGCAATTCGATGGATAACCTATAAAACATTTTAAAAGAGGTTACTATTTAGTGACTGTTTTATTAGTTAGAATGATGGTATTAAAAAATATATTTATATTGGTTATCTTATATTTCGGAATGTCATAAATCTATCCATATGATAAAAGAAATACTATTAAATATCTTTGTAACGTTTAGGATGATATTACTGTAGATAATATCATCTCATTAATTTAAACTAATAATCATTAAACTAATGATATTACTGTAGATAATATCATCTCATTAATTTAAACTAATAATCATTAAACTAATGATATTATTAGGTTTATTAGTAATCATTAAACTAATGATATTATTAGGTTTATTAGTAATAATTGGATTAAACTAATGATTATTATTAGGTTTCTTAATAATAATTGGATTAAACTAATGATTATTATTAGGTTTCTTAATAATAATTGGATTAAACTAATGATTATTATTAGGTTTATTAGTAATAATTGGATTAAACTAATGATTATTATTAGGTTTATTAGTAATAATTGGATTAAACTAATGATTATTAGTTTAATAAATCTCTTAATTATTATTGTCTCTTAATAACTGTTATTAGTTTAATAAACCTCTTTATTATTATCTCTTAATAAAACTCATTAATAACTGTTATTAGTTTAATAAACCTCTTTATTATTATCTCTTAATAAAACTCATTAATAACTGTTATTAGTTTAATAAACCTCTTAATATTATTAATCAAACGCTTAATAATTATTAATCTAATGATTAACAATAAACATCTTAATAATAATTAATCTGATGATTATCAGTTTAATAAATTTCTTAATAACCCTTTTAGTAATTATTAATCTAATGATTTTTAATAACTCTTAATAATAACTCTCTTAGTAATTATTAATCTAATGATTTTTAATAACTCTCGATAATTAATAATAACTCTCTTAATGATTATTAATAACATCCTAATAATCATTGATAAACCTTTTATTAATAACCCCTTAATAATTATTAACAACCTCTTAATAATCATTAATAACCCTTTTATTAATAACCCTCTTAATAATTATTAATAATAATCAAGAGGGTTATTAAAAATCGTTAAGAGGGTTATTATCAATCATTAGATTAATAATCATTAGGTTTAGTAATATTAATTAGATTAATGATTATTATTACATTTATTATCAATCATTAGTGTAATGATCATTAATAAACTAAGGATTATTAATAAACTAAGGATTATTAATAATCCCCTTAATGATCATTAATAAACTAAGGATATTAATAAACTAATAATCCTAATTATTATTGATAAACTAATGATTATTAATAATACTAATTATTATTGATAAACTAATGATTATTAATAATACTAATTATTATTGATAAACTAATGATTATTAATAATCCTAATTATTATTGATGATCTAATTATTATTATTGATAAACTAATGATTATTAATAATCCTAATTATTATTGATGATCTAATTATTATTATTGATAAACTAATGATCATTAATAAACTTATTAATAAATCTCTTAATAATTATTAGATTAATAAATCTCTTAATAATTATTAGATTAATAAATCTCTTAATAATTATTAGATTAATAAATCTCTTAATAATTATTAGATTAATAAATCTCTTAATAATTATTAATCTAATGATTGTTAAATTAATAAACCGCTTAATACTCACTAATCTAATGGTTGTTAATCAACCTCTTAATGATCAATAATCTAATAATTGTTAATCAACCTCTTAATGATCAATAATCTAATAATTGTTAATCAACCTCTTAATGATCAATAATTTAATGGTTGTTAATCAACCTTTTAATGATCAATAATCTAATAATTGTTAATAAACATCTTAATAATTGTTAATCAACCTATTAATTATTAATCAACTTCTTAATGATTAATAAACTTTTAATAATTAATAATCTAATAATTGTTAATAATTAATAATCTAATAATTGTTAATCGACTTCTTAATGATTAATAAACTTCTTAATGATTATTAAACCTTTTAATAATTATTTATCTAATGATCATTAAACTAATAATCATTAGTAAACCTTCCAATAATCATTCATCTAATGATTATTAATAAACTTCTTAATAATCATTAATCTAATTATTAGTCTAATTATTATTAAGAAACCTAATTATTATTGATAAATCTAATAATTATTATTTTAATGATTATTAGTAACCTAATGATTATTAATACCCTAATGATTATTGATAAACCTAATAATTATTAATAAACATAATAATAATCATTATACTGATGATTATTATTTTAATGATTAATAATAAACCTACTAATAATCATTGATTTAAATATTTAAGGGGAAAGAGGACATATTTCAGTTCAACAGAGTTTATTAAGTAATAATACTAGTCAAAATGTCGATTGTTCACACTAATTTTGGCTTTACCTATACCTTTAAATAGTCAATATATGGACAATATAATGTCACCTGATATCATATTTAAATAAATAGGTATCATTAATTTATTACGTGCAACGTAAAATATGTATCATTGTAATATGAAAGTAATAAATGATTATTTAATTGTTATCATCAATTAGAATAACATACGATGTTTTTGAATGATATCCCTAATGAATTATTATATCAAATTGCTCTTTATTTATCGCCTAGTTATTTAAACAATATTGGTCAAATTGATAATAGATTTAAACTAATTGCTCAAGATGAATAAAGTTAAATTAGACTATGAGTATATTTATAAATCTACCAAATTAACATGGAAAGATCTTTATCATCAATTTTCTAAAACGCAGAGAAGAGCATGTCCTTTACTTTATAAAACAAAATCAATTGGCACTATTTGGTTAATCTCTTCAATATGTAATTGGTCAAATATTAACTCTTTATCACAGACAGCAATTTCCATTGTTGATTAGTTTTGAGTGGATTAAATACTATTGTATCAGGAATAGAGATACTTCTAACTATAAAGAAACAATTACCCTAAATCATTCACTCTAGAAATTCAAATAATTGATGATGAAATTATTATTAATCAACATAAGAAGGTAAATACATTTTGTACCAGATGTAATTCAAATAATTTAACTCAAAGGTTGGGTTGGTCTGGGGAGTTTGGTCAGCTTGCGGTGTTCTATAATTATTGTCGAAAGTGTGGTAAATATTATACTTACTATTAAAGATAATTATAATAGATTCAAATTAATTAATAAAGTTATTTTTAACCCAATAACTGCACTGTTATCTTCAACTGCCTAAATATTGTTACAATAATACACTTAAAAATATTAAAATTTCAATGGTCTCGAAAGAAGTCATCTTCAATAAAGTTGAAGATACCTCACAGACTATAATTACCAAAATATTTACATAATTAATAAAAATGATTAGTTAATAATTATTTATTAATGTTCCTAATATTAATGAATTTGGGTGTACTTCCCAGTGAATTATTATATCAGATTGCTCTTTATTTATCTCCTAAATATTTAAATCGACTATCCCTAGTTGATAATCAATTTAACTCCATAAATCAGGACGATATTTTCTGGATAAATAAAGTTAAATTAGATTATCAATATACCTATAAACCTACAGATTTAACTTGGCAGAAATTTTATCTGCTCTTAGCTAGACAACAAATCAAAGAAGTTCCTTTAATTCATAACTCAATACAAATTGGTATAATCTGGTTAAGAAGGGACAATCAGTTAAATCAAATAATCGAGCAAGTATTAACTTTTTGTTCAAAGAAAATTCCTTCATTAGTGATTAACTTTGCTCCTATTCAATACTACATTATTAAAGAAGGTAATACTTCTTATCAAAAGTGTATTAAAACATATGATGAGATATGGAAAAATGTTACACATATCGAAATAATTGATGATGAAGATCATAATTTAAATAAACTTATCAAGTTAAATGAAACTTGTATTGATTGTGATTCAACAGATTTAACTCAACACTTAGATTATCCCAAATATAATCTACTAATTATACATAGGCTATGTCATAGATGTCAATGTTGTTGGATGGATACTGAGTATAATTGTACATATTTATAATTATATATCGTCTTGTTTTTAACTTATCATCAATATACTTAAAATACATGATACATCAATTCCTTTACTTTATTAATGTTTACTATATACCTCTTCAATAGGTCTTTGTATCATGTAGGAAAGACATTTAAATAAAAGTAGCATTATGTATTATTGAATTACTTATGTTAATTGATTAATTATTAATTATATAAGTTTTAGTAAACTTAGTTTATTATGAATCAATTAGAACAACTTCCTGATGAATTAATATATCATCTACTACTTATCTTACCTATTACTGATATTATATCATTAACTGAACTTAATCTAAGAATGAATTTAATTTGTCAAGATACACTTTTATGGCAGCAGTTATTTAAACGTGAATATCCTCATCTATTAATCAATGATCATGATACTAATTGGAAACAAGCCTTTATTAATCCTGAAAGATTTTGGTTTACTCAATTTAGTAATAAATATTCAAACTTTATCTTCGATTTTAATTGTCCACCAAGCAAAAATTGGCAACAATCATTCTTAGACCCTAAAACTGAAGATCAACTTAAATATCAATGTCGTCACATTATGGGTGGCTTTGATTGGTATTTAGACTTTATACCAATCACTCCTTTTCTTGAACAAGGTTTAATTTATTATTTAAAAGGTCCTATCACTTTAATAGTACCTCTTAATAAACTTAATAGGATTAATAAAAAAATTACTATCAATAAAACCTTAATTTGTAAAAAAGATCTTGCTGAAACTCTGGTTAATTTTTATCTGCAGACGATTCCATCAACTGAAATACAAGAATTAATCAATGATCCAATTATCAAAATAGAATTAAATTGGGTTGACAACCCAAAATATATTAATTGTTTGGGTGAACATATCTTATTCAAGTATTTAACTTGTTTAGAACCCAGCGTGTATCAAGTTAATATTGGAAAACCTTTATGGTAATGGCTATTATAATAAATACATAATATTTATTGTAAACAGTAGATGTTATTTAAATTGGGGATAATTAATTTTTATTATTATATTAAAATGAGTCACTTTGAATAACTCCCCAATGAACTGATTTATAATTTATTTCTTACCTTACCAATTAATGATATCCTTTCATTATGTCAATCTAATTCCAGTATTAGATTATTCTGTCAAGATAATTTGCTCTAGCATCAGATATTTAAACGTGAATATCCTCATCTATCTGTTAATGAACAAGAAACTAATTGGCAATTAGCATTTATCGATCCAGAAAGGTTTTGGTTTGACCAATTCAGTAGAAAATATCCAGACTTTATCTTTAATTTCAATTGTCCACCCAATAAAACGTTGCATCCATCATTTCTAAATCCTATTAATAATTGGCAATAATCTTTCCTAAATCCTGCTATTAATGATATAATTGAACACCAAAGACACTATATCATGGGCTGGAAAAATTGGGAGTTAGATACTATTCCTTCATCTTTTTACCTAGAATATCCTATATTTTATTATTTGAAAGGTCCAATTACTTTACTAGTACCTCTTAATAAATTTAATACTATCAATATGAAAATTGTTGTTAATAAATCATTAATTTCCAAGAAATATATTGCTGAAAATCTAGCTGCTTTTTATCAGCAAAATATTCCACCAGATGAATTACAAAAATTACTTAATGATCCAAGTATAATGCAAACTTTAAATCGTTTAGGTAAACCATATTCTAAGATCTTTTGGATAATTATTCACTGTTTAAACAATTAAAACGTATCGAACCCACTGTGTATCTAGTTGAGTCTGAAAAACCTTATATCTATGCCTAATTTTAACAATTAAAGTTGATAATAATAAAATGTTTAAAATAACATTTTAATATTATAAATGGATGCCAAACAAAAATATTTTAATAATAAGGCGATTGAGAATCTGACCTTGAGGGAACTTGAATCCAATTATATCTTACTGTTTACTGAAAATGTTAATCTCAAGGAAGAGATTATTAAACTTAAACATGATAATTTCAAATTAAGAACTGATAATGAAACTCTTATCGCTGAAAATCAACAATTAAAAGATGAAAATGATTCATTATCTGAGAGTAATAGTAAAATGAGGAAGGAAAATGAAAGATTAACCGAGGAACTTAATATCTGTCGACAAAATTATGAACAATTAATCAATGATTTAAATCAGAGTCATGAAATTATTAATTCTGAACGTATTAAATCTATTGGTTCTTCTATCTTAGAAGACTACTATCGATTAGCCTTTCAAGAACAATTTTTAAAATTAGCTGTGAATCCAGAATTATTATCATCAGTAACTAAAGGTATTAATGATGTTAGACAATTATTGGATAATGAACAGATATTTAAAGACAAAATAATCAATCAAGGTGTTTGAGTTTAATTTAAATGTTTATAGATGAAATAATCTATAAACAGATAATATTTACTTATTCTTGACATTTAAGTGTTATTATCTTTTGAAAGTGTACGTCAGTGATCTAAAGTTATATTAGTTTTTCATATTTTAATAACATTTATGTATTATTTATAAAAAAAGTGAAAAAGTGATCATATTTAATTTATTGGTCAGAGTAATTCAACCCAAACTAACTATAAATAATTAAAGTTAATTATCAAATAGTAGCCAATATTTTTAATGTAAACACTTTGATAATATTAAAATAAATCACTTTCTCACTTTTTTTGTATCTAATAACATGTTTTTTATTAAATGGATAATTTTGATATCTAAGTATTATTTTAAAATCACTTAAATATCAAAATTAGAGCAACAATTATTACAGTTTCTGTTAATCAACTCTAGGTGATTAATTTATAATTAGTAATATAAAATTCAATGATTATATACCATTAATGTTTACTAAAAGATATCAATATTTTTATGTGTTTGGATATGATAGTGGTTCTATAATAGTAAATTTAGGAAAATTTTTAACACGTAACCTATTTTCATCAATTGATCCCTTTAATTCAATGGCACGCTTTCGGTTTTTTTCCAATTTATTTTGGTAACTTTGTAAAATTTTCATAGCTAGCTGATAATCACTGTAAGAAATTTTAACTACTAATTGTACATCTATGTTTTCAGACATTTTAATTATATTAAATTAAATCTATAAAAGTATAATCATTTTTTTTATGAGTTAATTGATGTTAATTATTAGAAGATACACCATTTGAATCAACTATTGTAAACTTAGGTATTCTATTTAAACATCTATTATCATCACCTATAGTGTCCCTTTTTTTGCGAGTGTTTTCTCTAACTTTGATCAAATTGTTAAAATAGTTATTTAATATTTTCATTGCCAATTGATAATCATTATATGATACTTTTAAAAATAATTGGATTTCATTAGTGTCATCCATTTAATTAAAATTAAATTTAATAAAATACAATCATTTTTTTGTTTACATTTAAACATGTTTATTTTTAAAGTTCAAACCATATTTATTGTGTGTATCTTTAATTGCCTTGTTTGTTTTTAAAATCAAAACTGATTATTTTTAAAAACAAACAAATTCAAACAAAATGTCTAAAGCTGAAACTTTACAATTATTATATAATAATGGATTGGTTATGGTGCCTTTAAATGGTAAAATTCCTATAGTAAAAGATTGGCCTACTGTTATTACTCAAGAAAATACACTAGATTATTTCAATAAATATAAATGGAATAATATTGGCATAATGTGTGGGATAAAATCGGGTATAGTGGTTGTAGAAATTAAAGATGTAAATAATGTTATATGGACTGCTTTAGCTAGTAATAATTTAGATCTTGGTACATTTACTGTTAATACTTCATCGAATGGTTTGCATTATTATTTTAAATATGATAGTCGTACAGAAGTATTAAAAAATCAAACTATTTCTATTAATGGGAAAAGTATTAATTTTAAAACTAATAGTGAATATGTCCTTAGTATTTATTCTAATCATGTAAATGGTAATATTTATACCGTTAAGAGTGGATCAAAAGATAATTTATTTAATATAAATGAAATGCCCGAATGGTTATACAAATTATTATTAGATAATCAATCAAGAATATCTAATAACCAATTTAATATAAATTATGAAATTTCTAATATAATTAGTGACCCTAAATTCAACCATCAGTGTTTAACATCTAATTTAATTAAGGGACTTGAATCATGTTACTATGATTATGCATTAAATACTATTTATAATTATGAAATTAAAGATAAATATTTATTCCTTAAAAGATTATGTGAATCACATTGCAATATATGTACAAGAACACATAATTATGAAGACGGCGCACTTTATTTTGATTTAAATGGTAATATTCGTTTATGGTGTTTTGCTGATAGAAAATCGAAAATATACATTTATCATGATAATGCGGTAATGTTAGATACTGAAGAAATTATAAAATTTCAACCCCCCGAACTTTATTGTAACAATGAGAAAAATAAAATATATAATAATATTACTATTAACAGTAATATTGAAAATAATAATACCCTAAAAGAAATTCCTACCGATAATACTATTTTAAAAGAATCCACTATCACTACTACTGTTATAAAAGAATCGAGTACAAATAACACGTTTAAGACTAAATTAACTTATATTCCATACCAACAAACTACAGACATATCTATTCCCGATAAACAACTTAATAAATATAAAGCCGCTATCGAAGTATTTAGATCAAGTGGACGTGTAAATGATTACGATAAATGGAGAAAGGTAGGCTATGCATTTTTTGACATTAATAGAAAAGATTTATTTGAAGAATTTAGTAAACCTGAATATAGTCAAAAAGAAATTGATCAACTATGGAATAAAGCATTAACTAGTGGTAATGCTAATATTAAATTGATAACAATAGCAAGTATTGATACCTGGTTAAAAGAAGACTTGGGTGATGTCGGTTATAAAGGTTTTATGGCAGAATTCAATTCTAAATCTAAAAATAAAACAACTAAAAAATATGAACACATTAATACTAATTATCTATCTAAATATATTGATCATGATTTATTAGATAGAATAAATCAGACTACTAGATCAGATTTATCTATATCTAAATGGTTTGCCGACAATTATTATAATGTTTTTAAGATTAAAGAAAAGAAAACCTTTTCAGGTTACATTTATGATGAAAGTACAGCTTTATGGTGCGATTCACCATATGATTTTTTTACAACTAGTATGGCTGATATTCTTTCTAAAGAATATAGTAATTTAATAAATGAGTTACAGAACCTTAATGATAATATACCTATTGAAGATACCGAAGCACATAAACAGTATGACCTTATTTTAAAAAGGCTATCAACTTTAGAAGTAAAGAGTGAAAAGGCTATTTTTGGTAGAACTATAGGTTGTTATACCAAAATGTTTTTATATAAAAAAGATCCCGATTTTAATCGCAAAATAAACTCCATATTACATTTGATACCTGTTAGACCTAAATTAGTAGTTAATTTGAAAACCGGCGAAGTTAGACAACGGAGATTTGACGATTATTTTACTTTTGAATTACCTGTTGATTATAATCCTAATGCCGACTTAACCTTTATTAAAAAATTTATGTTTGATTTTTGCACTGAGAATCAAGAAAAAATCGATTGTTTACAAACTATTTTAGGATATTGTTTAACGGGTGAAACTAAAGAACAAAAAGCATTCATTTTCTTTGGTACAGGATCAAATGGTAAATCTGCTTTAATTAAATTAATGAGGCGTTTGTGGGATCCATGTTATGATGTGGCAACTCGTGATACGTGGATGTCTGGTGGTATACGTAATAGTGGTGGCCCATCACCTCATTTAGCTAAATTATTTGATAAAAGAATAAGTGTTCTAGATGAAGCTGATAAAAATAGTATCCTTAACGAGGGGCAGTTTAAATTATTAACAGGTGGAGATTGTATAGAATCTAGATTTCTTAATGCTAATTATTCTACTATACCAATATATTTTAAGATGCTTTTATTTTGTAATTTACCTTTACCTGAATGTTCAACTGATGATGCTGTTTGGAGAAGAATTATAGCATGGATTTGTGAAACTACTTATGTTGAGGACCCATCTCAAATATCTAAACCTATTAAACAAAAACTTAAAGATCCTAATATATATAATGAAATTCAAAAAGAAGAAAACATTTCAGCCTTCCTTAATTGGTTAATTGAAGGTGCAGTACGTTATTATAAGAATGGGTTATACATACCTAAATGTGTTAAAGATACTATTAACCAATATAAACAAGATAATGATCCACTTATACCATTTATTGAACAATGTTGTGATATAGATCCTAATTTTAAAAGCAAAGGTTCTAAATCCAAGTTTTATGTGTATAAGACAGACATATTTAAAAATTATCTTGAATGGAGCACCAATCCGGAAAATACAGGTATAAAAATATTAACACCGAAAGAGTTTCATGCCGCAATGACAACTAAATTTGGAAAACCTAAGATGCGCGATGGATACCCAGTTTATAAAGGTATTTCATTTAAACCAATCAATTCTAAACAAACCGATTTAACTGTTTTTCTTTGACCCATCATATATAAATATTGTTTGAATAATATTTATATATTAAATATTTGTCTGATTATTATAGATTATTCATCATTAAATTTAACACATTAAAATCATTCAATCTTTATATTTATATTACAATAAGTGATATTGTAAATAAAAGTGAGTTTAAGTGACCAGTAAAATAAATAAAAATTTAATTCTCTAATAATAATTATTTATTATGTAATTAAAAAGTGAAAAAGTGATAATATTTATAATATTGAAACATTAATTTATTACACATATTAATCATCATATTAAAAGAATTTAATTGATAATTAACATTACTAAATGTGCAATTCGGGTATAATTCACTATTTATCACTTTTTCACTTTTTTTTAGAGTTTATAACAAATATATATTATTACATTTAAGATATTAAATTTTCATAAGCAATTATTTTGTGAATTGAATCACTTTATTTTTATTTTAAAAATAAAGTATTCTTTAACCTATTTATTTTATACAAGATTTAAATAGTCGATGTTTTATACTATCCCAAATAATCTAACACTAACATACACAAATTGATATAAAATAATGTTAATAGTAACATATTAAAATGGAGGAGAAATTACCCAACATTATTTATAATTATTATTTCGTAAATGGTACGATAAATAATCGATACATACTACAAAATAATTTACAAACTTTATGCATTAAAATATTGCTAAACAAATATATAGATATTGACTTAAATTTTAATCTTAAAGATGCTGTTTATTCGCAAAAAGCTGGTGTTATGACAGTAGGATATACTATAATAGAAAAATTGTGTTTTAAATTAAATATTAAACACTTAATAGATCAAATCTTATATATATTTACCGATGAGTTAGAAAAATGGGTAAATATGATGTTCATAAAATATAAAGAATTATTAGTTAGATGTTGCTATTGCAATGAACTAAAATTTAAACCATGTGATCGTTATTATTTTAATATATGTAGAAACAAATTAAATCTTCATGTTTGTAATGAAGATCACTATAATAATATCAGAAGATCAAAATGTTTAATAGATAGTTGTAGTGAGTATACAGTTTGTCCAGATAATTGGATTATAGAAATAGAAAAAGATAAAATAGAAATCAAACATGATAAAAATTGGTTTGATAAAAAAGTACCTTTAGATATATTAACTAATTATGAAGGATATTATATATTTCAAAAAGGTTACTATAAAATTGGAGTGGAGAGATATTATTGCCGAGAGGACTGTAGCGATTATATTAAAAGACGAACTCCTATAGGAACAACAGATTATGATTATAATTATGCCTTACAAAAATTTAGTTGGTATAGATCGACAAATTCTCTGTTATGGAGTATAAAACATTATAAATTTAATGACGAATTTAAAAATTTGATTAAAAAATAAATTATCAGTCATAATTAAAAATGGATCCCTCTTGGTTAAGATCACTATTACAAAATCGACAGTCCCTAATTTGTAATTTAAGTGATGTCTTTGGGATTAATAAAATGATAACCTTCAACTATAGTCATATTGAGGTATTACATAATGGTGAATACCTTAATTTTAAAGATCCTGATGTTAATGATGAAGAGGCTACTGACCTAGAAAAGAAATATATAACAGCAAGTAATAATGGTATAAGCTATCAAAAATGGGAAAATGTAATTAAAGAATTACCAGCAGGAAGTGATGCGTATCTAGAACTAGTAAGACCTAAATATAACGGAACATTAATTGGATTATCATCGATTGATGAACAGGTGATTAAAATAATTAAAGAACAGTTACCAGGTTGTCAAATAAAGTTAAATTTATCATATTACTTTGATAATGATGATAAATTAATCTGGACTTCGAGTTCAAAAGTAACGCTGACTGAATTTATGGAACACTATCTAGTACCGTTAAGTGGTAACTTACAGTTACAAGCTGGTGATCAATTAGGACAACATGAGTATTTTAAAGGATTTAATATTTATTCACCAGAAAGAGAAGAAAACAGTGAATATTTTTATTTAAGTGTAGAATCAAGCTCCTTGATCTTACAGGCCGGTTGTAAATCATCAGAATATAAAACTCTGATAACTAATTTAGTAAAAGATATACCTAATTTATATGATATTAATGAAGTTATTAATGATCTAAATAATGATAATTCAATCTATTGCTATACAGATCCCAATAAAGATGAAGAAATAGATTATGAATTGTTATTAAGTCATCTCGAAAAGATTAATAACTATTTAAATAATTTAACACTAAAAATGTGCATTCATGTTAGTATAGACCTTTAATTATTTATATTTAGCATAATCTTCAAGATCTAATTTCTGTTTTAAGGCATTTAAAAAGGTATATTCATCCTTCAAAGAATATAAATTATTTAACACAATAAATGATAAATAGATAAAAATAAGGTGATAGATATCATCGGAATAAGGACTGAGTGGTGGTTCCAGCTCAATGGAACCATGACCATCCCAGGAATCTGAATGATCATGATATTTAATATCAATGATATCAAAATTATTGATGTTAACTACACAATTATAATTAGTATTATTAATAGTATCACGAATTTCATAGTAATTATCATCATAAATATATTGACGGTCAGAGCGATAGTTCAAATCAAGATTAAGAAAGAATTGCTTTTTAGCTTTATCAATAAACGTAAAAGTAAGATCAGTATCAATAGTTACTATATCTTTATCTTCATAATGAAGAGTATAGTTATCTTTAGATTCATGGTTAATATTAACAATACAAACTGGATAATAATTATTAATCATAGTGTTAATATAATTAGTTAGTTTTTCAGAAGCATAAAATTTTAGATTGATATCTCTACAAAGATTTTTGGTATAGGTAGATGGCAACCCAAAAGTGTAAATTTTATCATACTTAATCAGATTAATATTAAATCCTAATAACTTAGTTAAATAACGATTTTTAAATTCAGGATTATTCAGCTTATTATAAAAATAGAGATCAGTGAGGGATAAATTATAAATACTTTTAGCATCTAATAAGTCAAAGATCGAATAAAATATTTCATTAATGGTGAAGATATTACCATCATAATACTGATCTAGTTGAATTTGTTGACAAATATTATTTAAATCTTTTGGACACTTAATGATATCATAATAATGATCAATAGAGAAGTCTCTAAAAAACCCTTTAGTTAGGGTAGTACAGATACGTTGAAGTATTAATTCATAATATTTTTGATAATCGAGTTGATTATTTAATCGGGAATAGACTGGTAATAAAAATCTTTCAATAGTTAAGGCCATAGCTTCTTCTCTAACACAATTTAGTTGATCTTCCAATGAAGCCAACATAAATAAATTTTTATCCATTAAAGCTTTACTCTTATCAATTTTAAAGACATAATAAAGTGGATCTTAGCCATATTTAACATATTCATGAATTTTATCATGTTCAATAATTCGAGTAACTTTATCATTAAAGAAATCTTCATTATCGACATTTAAATTAATATTAGGTTGTTTATTTCTATTATTAGTTTCTTTGACTCGCAGTTGATAAATAGATTGTAATAATTGATTAGTTAGCGGGTCCAACTTAAGTTGTGATTTTAAAGCATGATAATCCTTGATATGTTTAGACCAATTAATATCAATATGAAGATGAGACTTTTTGATCAGATACAAGAGTTCTAAAGGTGGTACTTTCACTTTAATTTGATCAAAGAGTATAGACTCTTGATAAAGATCACTACAATATTGAGCAATTAAGTAACTACTTGACTCAGGTTCAATTAATTCTATTTCTAAGTTATACTCAACTTGCAGATAATTAATCACAATATTATATTTATTATAGATAGCATGTTCGTGAAAATGTTGAATATATTTGAAATGTTGAGTTAATAAGGCTATTACTTCATCTTCTGAGGAGATTAAATCCCAATCCGAATTATTAGTCGGTGCTCTTAACGTATTATTATTTATAAAAGCAGCACGAGAACCTATTAATATCATGGTTTAAATAAAAATAATATAAGATTAAAATTATCAATTATTTATTAAGTAAATTATATTGTGATTTTTGAATAGATCGAGAACTATTCAATTTCGCGTCATTTATATTAAAATTATAATGATAATAAAATTTATTAAGATAGTCATATGAACATTTAAAATTAACATTAATATCAAATGTAGTGTGTTTATATTCATTATAATATTATAATTTACATCCAATATAACTATCAATAATTAAGTCGAATTTATATATTAGCGTATTTATTGTGAACATATTAATAGAATGATCATTATTAATAGAATGATCATTATTATATAATGATAAATTAATTTTGAATTAAGTTTAAATGATTACTAATTTAAACTTGATTGATCATCAAAAGAGATTAATGATCAAAAGATGATTAATTATTAAAA
>Ga0272448_1004295_pt1 | contig 16347 bp, 18 predicted proteins | sample YNPCB0191_FD_202220 | JGI IMG/M metagenome (GOLD analysis project Ga0272448, IMG submission 202220) | Hot spring sediment microbial communities from Yellowstone National Park, WY, United States - YNP-CB-019-1 | ecosystem: Environmental > Aquatic > Thermal springs > Hot (42-90C) > Sediment...
CCGGTGCCGCCGCCCAGGCCGCAGGTCACGAAAACTAGGTCGGCACCGTAAATGTGATCCTTGATGATCGCCTCGTCCTCTCTCGCCGCCGCCTCGCCTTTCTCCGGATCGTTGCCAGCGCCGAGCCCTCCGGTGATGTCCTTGCCGATCAGTATCTTTCGATCGGCGGTGGTGTAGAGGAGATCTTGAGCATCGGTGTTTATCGCGATGGTCTGGGCACCGCGTATGCCGACGCCCATCATGCGGGAGATCGTGTTGCAACCGGCACCGCCGCAGCCCACGGCGATTATCCTGGCCTTGGCCCGCTGCAGGATTTGCTCGAGCTCTTCAGTGGTAACTGTCTTCGCCTCGCTGCTCTTGGGCTTCTCCGGCGTTGCGACAACGGCCTTGGTCAGCGAAGTAAACCCCGTTTCAGGAGTGAACACGGCATTTTCAATTCTGGTCACAAGGACACTTCCGTTGCTTTTCGCTGTTGATTTTCCCCGGTATCGATTTAAAGCTTTTTGCGCTCGATGATTTCCCGCGAACGCTGGGCCCGGATCCCCAGCCTTTCCGCCACCCTCTGGGCCACCTTCCTCTGCTCCTCGCTCAATCCCTTCCAGTCGAGCACCAGCAGCTGGGCACCACCGCAAGTGCGGCGAACCGCCAGCTCCACCAGGCCCTCATCGAAACTTACATACTTGGGGAGGATGTGACCCACGCCGACATCCGTCTCCAGAGTTATTTCCGTGTGCCTGGGGGCGTAATGTGGACCACCGAGACCGACGGCGTTCAGGCACTTCACCACAGGGGAGACCGCCTTCATTATCGCGTGGGCGGCGGCCTCCCCGGCCCTCCTGTCGGCCCACTGCTCCGGCCCGCTGCCGATCTCGACGAAGGTGACGGGGACGGCCAATCCCGTGGGTCCGTGGTGGGTGGCTTCTAGGGAAACCTCGTAATCAAGCCCCATTTCTTCGCGAGACTCCCGCAATGATCTCAACGCCGTCTTCACAGTCGAGGGGTTGGCCAGGGCCAGCTGCCCCTTCCCCGGTTCTCCGGGAACATGCACCGTGAGAGATGGCTTCCCGGTCTCGCTGGCATGCCTCGATGCCACGATCACTTCTTCAGCTTGAACCGGGAGAGATTCAATCTTAGTTGACTCACCATCGACAATCATCATCTGAACCTTTTTTCCCAAGTAAATATTTGAGCGGGATGTGGAACTCTCAAAGTCGTAAAATTCCAACAACCGGGCAGATATATTTCTCGCGGCTTGGTCGGTTGCAGAGACGAGTATCAGCTTCATCAACAGCAACTATCCTTGGGAATAAAAATAGCTGCCACCGAGCCTTTTTTCTCCGAAGCGAAGCCAGGATCAGGGGCCAGCTGGCTACCGTTTTTACCGCCGCGCTTGAGAATTCATCGAAAAGCATACCAATCTCTTGAAAATGCTGACTCAGTAAAAATGGTGGGCCCGGAGGGATTCGAACCCTCGACCTTCACCGTGTCAGGGTGACGTCATACCACTAGACTACAGGCCCCAATAGAACTACGTCAAACAATATAAAATCCAATCGATAAAACGATTCTCCGCTGAAAATTTTAGGATCTTCCCCATCACCAGAGCCCCCTTCTCCAGTAGATTACTCTGAAGACAACCAGGGCGATCAGTCCCACCAGGATGGGCCAGATGCTCAGGGCATCTATCTGGATCAGTCGAAGCCCATACAGCGGCTCCAGAACCCCATAGGCCAGCTGCATCGGGGTGAAAAAGGACAGCAATATTTTGGCCAAGATGTCCTCAATGGCTGACCACAGGATGAAAAACACCAGGGCGGTCCCCAGCCCACCCGCACCAAACAGGAGCACGGTGTGGATGAAGCCCTCGGCCGGGGGTTCCACATGAACGTAGCCATAAACGTTGAGGAGGTTGATCCCGTAGAAGACCTCCGCGCGGTAACCTAGTGAACGGGCCACGACCAGATGAAAGGTTTCGTGGATGACGATGGACAGGCAAAAGAAGACCAAGAAAAGCATCAGGCCTCTTCTCAGGTCATCTGCCCCCTTCGCTCTTTTATTCCGCTTGGGGATAATTGCCAGGGGTCCACCCCATGAAAGTTAATTGTTACAACCATATCTCTTTTGGCTGGCAAAGTTTTGACTGAAAGGGTTTTCACGGAAAATCGGGTCTCAACGACAACCGGCGTGGATAAATGGTGGACCGGGCGGGACTCGAACCCGCGACCTCTCGCAATCTGGATTTTCCCCTTTGCCAAGCGAGTGATCTTCCAACTGATCTACCGGCCCACAGTAAAACAGTCATCTCTTCGCCTTAAGAGATTTTTTAACCGGGGGGAAGGCACTACCGCAGCCTGAGCCTCTGAACAGTTTTTGTCTTCCACCGGTACCGGTTGATGCGGGTGTCCCTCCCGTAGCCGCAGGCAGCGCAGACGCCGCGCTGGGCGTGGTAGGCGCGCCTCCCGCAGCGGCGGCACCTGATGTGGACAACCTTGTGTCTTTTACCCATCGAGGGTGTTCCCTTGACCATCAAATCACCCGGCCGGCGAGATGAAGACCACGCTGTCACCACGGATGACCATGGTGCCGTAGCGCTTGGTGGCCTCTCCTCCCTGTAATTCCTCAGCTTCCTCAAGCACGATGTTCACGTGGACATCAAAGCCGCTGAGCTTCCCCCGGAACTCCCGTCCACCCTTTAGTCCCACGAGGACCGATGACCCGAGCGCTTTGTTCAGTATATCCAACGGTCTCTGGCTCATCAAAATCACCAACTTTTCTTCAGCCTTATATTTAAGTTTATCCCGCCAAGGCTTTAATATGCCCGCCAAAAGGCGCTACCGGCTGCGCAAGGATGAGTTGAAAAATCTTGTCCGGGAGGTCGGCGACAGGTTCGGCGGGGCGGTTGCCGGCACCCTTGGCAAAGAGGTTGAGATTCAGGAAAGTGAGGAAGGGATAGATCTGATCATCAGCGGGGGCAGGATGCTGTTTTTCCGAAAAAATGGCCTTCTTTTCCCCACCCTGAAGATGGTCGACCTGATCCAGCTTAAACGCGTTGCCGTGGACATGGGCGCGGTGCCCCACGTGGTCAACGGCGCCGACGTGATGAGCCCGGGCATCGTCTCCGCAGACCCCGAGATCAAGGCGGGGGATGTCGTCGTGGTCGTGGACGAGAGACATGGCAAGCCCCTCGCGATAGGCCTGGCCCTCCTCGATGGTTCAGCGATGAGAGCGCCCAAGGGAAAAGCCGTCAAAAACATACACCATGTTGGCGACGAGATATGGCGGCTTTTGGAAGCACGCTGAGATTCTCAAAAGTGCGAACGCGGCGGGCGACCTGCGATTCATAAATCCCAAGATGTTGATGAGGCTGGAAGAGAAATCTTGGTGGGATTTAGCGGCGGGGGCCACAGGTGCTCGACGCCCGAAAGCAAAGCAGGGGAGAGCACGACCGACATCATGGGCCTGCTGGCACTGCAGAAAGGCATCCGATCACCGATCTGAGCCATCGAGTTCGAGATCCAAGTGGACCCGAAGAACCGCGAGCAGTCCTTACACCTGTAAGCTTTTTGCTGACGTGATTATTCTTGGCCTTTCCCGCCTTTCTCAACCTGCTGGTCCCGCAGTAGGGACACTTCTTCACCTTCTGAATAGAAGCAGTGGCTGGCCGAGGAGGTGGTGACAGGAGATCGAAGATGAGCAAAGGTTACCACGCCGCTCGGCACAGCGCCAAAACAGGTGGCTTCAAATATTTTTTATCCTATGGATTTTTTCGACCCCGGCATCTGGAAAAGGGTTAAATATTGATTAATCGATATTTTGGTGAGAGCCCATGAGATCACTAAAGAAAATTTTTAGCAAGCCCCGTTCCGAGCCAACGACCATCCAGGAGGTACCGGTCACCGAGGTTGAGAGCACCGGCAAGCCCGGAAAACTGGGCGAGGTTGAGCCCATCTATGTCAAGAGCATGGAGCTCAACAGCCTTGCCGATGTTCAGGAAGCGGCTGATGAGCTCAGGGCGGGTAACATCATCATCCTCGACATCAGCTCTCTGATGAACCATGATCCCCAGGAGCTGAAGCAGGCCATCGACCAGCTCAAGGGCATCTGCCAGGGAATCGGCGGCGACATGGGGCGCCTCACCGAAACCAAGGTTATTGCCACGCCAAAGTACATCAGCCTCCAGTTCCGGAAGCCTGCCACTTAATCCGGTGGGCTCATGACGAAAAGGGAGTTTGTCCTCCCCATCGAGATCTGTCCCATTTGTGGCGCCAGGGGCACCTTTCAGGTTTTCGGCAGGATCGATGACATCCCCTACTTCGGCGAGACGATGGAGACGTTGGTCACCTGCAGCCACTGCAACTTCAAACACTCGGAGGTGACCCACCTCGGACAGCATGAGGCGGCCCGATATGAATTTCAGATATCGTCAGAGGAGGACATGATGGTCAGGGTGGTCCGGTCCAGCACGGGCATGATAAAAATACCGGAGCTGGGCGTGACCATAACCCCCGGAGCCGGCAGCCAGGGGTACATAACCAACGTCGAGGGGGTCCTGAACCGGGTCAAGGATGTGCTGAGCTACGTCGCTGAAACCGCGCCGCCGGCCAAGAGAAAGGCGGCGCAGAGAAGGCTTAGAAAGATCGAGGAGATCATCCAGGGCCGCGCCAGGGCCAGGATAATTCTGATGGACCCCTTTGGCCACAGCGCCATCGTGGATCAAAGGGCCAAGAAGCGAAAGCTCACCAAGAGGGAAATCGAGTCCCTTAAATGATCACCTTAGCCGGATGGTTTCCAGGTTGAGCGGGGCCCTGGTCTCGACCCGGAAGAGCTTGTGAAGCGTGGCCGCAAAGTCGGTGCATTTGGTGTCATCGCCGTGAATGCTGATTATCCGTTCCGGCTTGGGTGACAGCCTTCTGATGTAGTTGAGCAGCTGGGTGCGATCCGAGTGGCCGCTGAACCCTTCGATGGTCTTCACCTCCATGTTGACCTTGACCTCCTCCAGCCTTCCCTTCTCATCCTGCATCGGTATCTCCCGCCATCCCTTCTGAATCCTCCGACCCATCGAGCCCTCGCCTTGGTAACCCACGAAAATCAGGGTGTTCTTGGGATCGGGGGCCAGGTGTTTGAAGTACTCCAGCACCGGGCCACCGGCCATCATGCCTGCCGTGGAGAGGATGACTGAGGGCTCCCCCTCTATTATCTCGGCCCGCTGGTCAGGCCCGGAGACCTTGGTGAACATGGGGGAAAGGAAGGGATTCTCATCCTCCTTGAATATCAATTCCCGCAGCTCCTGCGAGAGATACTCGGGATAGGCCGTGTGGATGGCGGTGGCTTCCCAGATCATGCCGTCGAGGTAGACGGGCAGCTCGTCTATCAGCTTGTTGCGCCTGGAACTCTCCAGGAGAACCATTATCTCCTGCGCCCTGCCGACGGCGAAAGCGGGGATGAGCACCTTGCCCCCGCGCTTTATCGTCTCCGTCACCGCCTGAAGGAAGGCCCTCTCGGCATCCGTCCGGTAGGGCTGGACGTCCTCGGCGCCTCCATAGGTGCTGTCGATGACCAGGGTCTCCACGCGGGGGAAGCTGTAAACCGCGGGGGAGAACAGCCGGGTCCGGTCAAATTTCAGATCTCCGGTGTAAACAACGTTGTAGAGGCCGTCGCCGATGTGGAGGTGAACCACCGAAGACCCCAGAATGTGTCCGGCGTTGTGGAAGGTGATCCTGATGTCCGGCGCTATGTCCGTCACATCCCCGTATTCCAGGGTTATGCAGTGGGAAAGAAATGAACCGATATCCCTCTTGGTGAAGGGCAGCTGTTTCCCCTCGCGCTCGGCGATGTCGAGGTAATCAAGGAGGAGCAGCACCGAGAGATCCCGCGTCGGTGGTGTGCAGTAAACCGGGCCATCAAAGCCATACTTGAACAGGTAGGGGATAAAGCCGCAGTGGTCAAGGTGGGCGTGGGTGAGGACAACCGCATCCAGCTCCGGCAGCCTCACCTCCGGCGCCTCCAGGTGGGGGAAGGCGCGGTCATCGGAAGCCACGTTGACGCCGCAGTCCAGCATCACCCGGCTCTCGGGCGTCTGCAGCAGAAAGCAGGACCTCCCGACCTCGCGGGCGCCGCCAAGGGCCGTCAGCCTTATCCAGCCGTCCTTGGCCTTCTGCTCCCGGTGAATGCGCCGGCCGATCCTTCTCAGGATCTCGCGCCTCTCGGTCCCGCCGTAGATCATCGACAGCCGGATGTTGCGCACGATGTCCGACCTTATCGGCGGCGCCCGAATCACCTTCGGCGTCCAGCTTATCTTGTGCATTATCTCCCTGAGGAGGGCCCCGCCCTTCCCGATGACGACGCCGGGCTTCTCGGCCTCTATCGTTACCTCGCCAACGTCATCGCTGAAGATGATGTCGGTTATCTTGGCCTCGGGCGGCACCAGCTCCCGGATCTTCTTCTCGGCCTCCTCCTTCTCCGTGAGGATGGAGGGATCGGGGCGTAAAATTATCCTCTTCCTGAGCTTGCGGGCGAGCTCCTTTATCTTCTCCCCGTTATCCATCAGGAGGTCCAGATTTCCGCAGTAGAGGACCACCCGGGGCCCCTCAAAGTCTATGTTGGTAACTGCGTCGGCAAATGGGGTCTCCTTCACCGCGGCCTTGATTTCCTTAAGTAACTCCTCTGCAGCCATGCTTGCACCCTAATTTTTTTCCAGCTGCCCTAAGCCAGTTTTTTAATTTCATCGGGAGTGAGCTCGCGATAACCCTTCTTGGTAACTACGGCCACCATCACTTCGTTTCCCGTGGCTATGTCCCGCTTCATCGCGGTCCTGATGGCCTTGATGGCAATCGGGATCGCCTCCTCGGTCTTCATGTCCTCCCGGAACTCCGTCTCCAGCACGCCGTAGGCCACCGGCGACCCGGAACCGGTCGCCACCATCTTCTCCTCGATCATGCCGCCATCCATGTCGATGAAGAACAACCTGGGGGTGTCATCGTCCATACCACCAACCAGCAGGTTGGCATAGTAGAGATAGGAATTCATCAGGTTCGAGACCATCTTGGCGCAGGCTGAAACCGTCATCGGGGTGCCCTCATGCATCGCGTAGTAGCCGGCCTCCGCCCTCATCATGCTGACCAGCTGCTCGGTGTCCGCTACCCCGCCCGCCGTGGTGAAAGCGATCCTGTCCGTGATGCTGTAGATCTTCCTGGACTTTTTGCTGGCCACGAGATAGCCCATGGTGGCGCGAGAGTCGGTGGCCAGGACCACGCCGTCTCTGCAGACTATCCCGACCGTCGTCGTCCCCTTCAGGTTCTCAAACTTCGGCTCACTCAAAGCAACACGCCCCAAAAATGCCGCATAGAAGCAGCAATAAGTGAATCGTGGTGGCTGTATATAAAGTTATCCGCAAATCTGAGAGCGGGGATGGGGTGAAGGAACCGAAGAAAATTGAGCTGCCCCGCGAGGTCTGGATGGGTCCCAGGGTGATCTCCAGGGTGGCCCACGTGTGCCGGAAGCTGGGCCTGGGGAGGCGGGCCTTAATCGTGGCCGACCCCAGAACATTTGAACTCGTCGGCGCCAGGGTCAAGGCCCAGCTGGAGCGGGCGAAGTTTGACGTCATGCACACCATCATAACCGAGGCGGATCTGGCAACGGTGGCCAGGGTGCGGGAGATCTCCCACGACAGGGTTGACTTCTTCCTGGGCGTTGGCGGTGGCAAAAGCATCGACGTGGCCAAGCTGGCCTCATTTCAGGAGGGCAAACCCTTTGTGTCGGTCCCCACGGCGGCCTCCCACGACGGCATCGCTTCCTCGAGGGCTTCCATCAAAGGGGGCAAAAAGCCCACCTCAATCGAAACCCACGCGCCGATAGCGATCATCGCTGACACCCTCATCATCAGGCGGGCTCCCCACCGCCTGCTGGCCGCCGGCTGCGGCGACATCATCGCCAACCTCACCGCGGTCAGGGACTGGCAGCTGGCCCACCGCATCAAGGGCGAGCCCTACAGTGAATATGCGGCCACGCTTTCGCTGGTGAGCTACCACATCGTCATGGAAAATGCCGAGGTGATCAGAAAGCGCACCGAGGAGAGCGTGCGGGAAGTCGTCAAGGCCTTGATCTCAAGCAGCGTGGCGATGGCCATAGCCGGAAGCAGCAGGCCGGCCAGCGGGTCGGAGCACCTTTTCAGCCACGCCCTCGACATCACGGCGCCGAAGCCCGCGCTTCACGGCGAACAATGCGGCGTGGGGACGATAATGATGGCCTACCTCCACGGCGAGGACTGGGTTGCCATCAAAAGGGCGCTGAGGACCATCGGGGCACCGACCAACGCGAAGGAGCTGGGGATACCACCGCGGTACATCGTGAAGGCGCTGACGATCGCGCACAGGATCAGGCCCGAGCGTTACACCGTGCTGAAGGACGGCCTGAAGAAAAAGGCCGCGGAAAGGCTGGCGAAAATAACCGGGGTCATCTAGGACTCAATCACCCTGACCCGATCCCCGGCCTTGAGCCTGCGGAAATTCTCAAGGCCCCGCCGGATCACCCCGAATGTTTCCACCGGGCCCACTGGCTGTGACCTGCCGAAGAAAACACACAGCGCCGGTCCATCGGGCCAGTAGGAAACATCGCCGGCGGTTGTCCTGGTCGTGGGCTTCCTGGGCTTCATCTGCACCGGGATCTCGAAGTAGATCTCCTCCTTCCAGACATCGATCGCCGCCTCAAGGGGCAGGGCGCTCCGGATGGCCTCGCAGAGTTCGGGGTGGTCCTTCTCCAGCAGCTCCACCTCGGCCTCAAAATCTGGAAACTTCAGGAGGATTTTTCTCGCCATGGGACCAGAATTTCTTTCACCTTTTCCTTATTTTTCCCTTTCGCGAAAAAATTTTCAAAAGGGATAAGTAGTTCCAAAGCCCCGAGATATCGGTAAGCGGATGATCGACAGAGAAAGAGCTCTGGAAGCCCTGCGTGAGGCGGGATGCCCGGAAAACGTGGTCCAGCACTGCCTTGCCGTTGAGCGCACCGCCCTCTCCATCGCCCAAAGGATCCGGAAGAACGGTCACCGCATTGATCTTCAGCTGGTCAGCCTGGGTGGGCTGCTGCATGACATCGGCCGCGCGAGGACCCACGGGATTGAACACGGCGTCATCGGTGGAAAGATCCTGCGGGAAATGGGGCTGGGGGACCTGGCCAGATTTGCCGAGCGCCACATCGGCTCGGGAATTCCGGCCGAGGAGGCCAGGGAGCTCGGGCTACCGGCCCGGGATTTCACGCCCCGAACTTTGGAAGAGAAGGTGGTGACCTACGCGGACAAGCTCGTCATCAAAAACAGGCGCGGGAGCTACCGCGAAGCGGTGGAGTGGTTCCGCGCAGAGCTGGGTCCAGATCACCCGGCTCTCGAACGCTTCAGGCGCCTGCACGAGGAAATCCAAAAGCTGATGAAACCTGTCAGCGGGCAGCGCTCCCGAAAGTAGCTGCTGTACTTCAAATCGGCCCGTCCCGGTGGTGTTAACAGCCGCATTGGAGCCAACAATTGGGAAAACGGTCTGGAATTTTTTGGTGGGCCCGCCGAGTTGCGCTTAAATAATTAAGCGAGTCCTACCAAAAAAAAGAGGATTTTGAGTAACTGTAGAGTTAGGCCGGGGGGAAGCGTCCAACCTCAACGGTTCTGATGAAGAACCGAAACGCTTTCCCCGCCAAGATTCTTTCTACAGCGAAAAAGTTTTTCTACCTATGCTGACCCTTTCGCTCCCGTCCTCGTAAACGTGCCCGGCGAGCTCGTAGTTCTTTTCGGAAGCCGAAGAATTGACCGCGAATATGTCCATGGCCACGCCCATCCTCGGCGCGTATTCCTTGAGGAGAAACACTTGCATCTGGATTGATGAGGCGATTTGGTAATTTTTCGTCTTCTCGGCTAAAACCACGTAGTGTTTTCACGGCTCGGAATATCGAGTAGCACGCCATCGCTCCCCCTCATAGCCATCTCCAAGCTTGCCGCGGTTCGGGTCGACGTTTGGAACGAAGCGGGCGGCGGTGCCTTCGAAGCGCTCCTTTTACACTTCGAACACATACTCCCCCCTGCACCCGTTCGGATGACCCCGGGCAAAGGATAAATACCTTCAAAAGAACATTCGTCGTGTCACCCGATTTAGTCGAGAAGCTGAAAAACATCGATGCGATCTACAGGAGCAGGCCAGGAGAGGCCGCGCGGATTGAGCATGAGCTTGTCTCGGAGTTTCTGAGCAGCGGGGAGGAGGGCGTGGAATCGGTCTTGCAAATCCTCGGGGACGCCTCATCCTCCGCCACGGCCATCGAAATGGCGCTCAGGATGGTGGACACGTCAAAAAACGAAAAATTCATCCCTTGCTTGATCCAGTTCCTGAGGAAAAACGAGGACGATGACCTCTGTGAGATGGTCTCAGACATCCTCTGGGAGTACGGTGACAAGGCGGCTCATCCGTTGGTCGAGGCGCTGAGGGAGGAATTCAGCAACAAGGTCTACAACTGGTTCCTGGTCGATGCCCTCAGCGGGGAAAAGGCAAGGGAGTTCGTCGAGAGCGTCCTCAACGATTTCCTGAAAGATCCGGAAAAATACATGGACTGGTTTGACTTGGGGCACTTCGCATGGAAGCTGGCGGAGGTCGGACAGAAGGAAAACGCGACGGAAATGGTGAAAAAGCTCCTTGGAGTGCGGGGGCTGTTCAGGGAGGACAGACTAAGCCTGAGGAGCCTGCAGAAGTTCCTTACCGACAGCGAGGGTTATCAAAAAGAGCTCTCGGAAGAAGAGATGAGAAGGGCTGAGCTGCTGGGAAGCCTCACCCTCCGCGGGGTGCTCCATTCTCAGGTCGGAGACCTCGTACCAGACGGTCCAAGGCCAGTGATAGACGACTCCAACAGGGCGGAGTACTTCCCTCTCCTGTACCAGATAGAGAGGCTCATCTTTGAGTACCACCAGAAACATCCCGAGATCAAGGACGGCGACGTGATCGAACTCCTGAAGAACGTCAGGGGCAAGGTCTGGAGCGGCTACGAGGGGAAAACCGGATTCGAGGAGGCTTTCATACTCGGCCTAAAATTGGTCGTCTTTAGCCTAAGCGACCTGGGCTACACCAAGGGCGAGGTCTCTGCGTGCATAAGCCACATCCTGAATTCAGTGAAGAGGCACAGGGAGGAGGGCTGCAAGCAGGGCTATCTTGAGTTTATTGAGGACTTTTTCAAGAAGAGACTATCCGACGGTCTGGAATCCAAGCCGAGATTTTGAGCTAGGGAGGGTTCTCTCACTCCGAGTTCGGCCTAGAAAAGCGGTGAAGATAAAAAGCAGCTGGTGGGCTCGGTGTTGCACTTAAATAATTACTTGGATAGAGGCTGATGTAGGCACTACAAAAAACTAAAATGAGACCCTCACTAAACGCGAGTATTTTGCCAAATAGAGACATTTTATGGAGGGCAAAACTCTCTACATGGATGCTAGGGCTCATTGTAGTGTTCATAGGCATTACAACCATTCAAATGTGAGACCAGAATTTCTAAAACTCGCCAAAATGCCAAATTGAGCTCGATTTAAGGGCCTTGAAAACAGCTATTTGTAATGCCTATAATAGACGCTATTCAGGTAATTAAGCGAATCTGCGTAAAATCCATGTTGTCCGGATCCGCCTCGGTAATCTCTATGACGTGTTCCATGCCCAAGGGGCCTTTGCCGAGCTCGACGATCTCACAGGCACCGAGATTCTGGCTACCCTCGCCATTTTTCGAGCATCTCTGGTACAGCTTGATCGAGCATATGATGTCGACTTTAAGTGTCTATATTTAGTGAGGAACCTTCTAGCCAGCACGACCCCTGCTATGAACACAACAGCTGCGAAAATTTCCAAATAGGTGCCGCTCGAAACTCTGCTGGCGCAAGAGCCAGAAGGTTGGTATCCTTTCCCGGAAATGGCTTTGAAAGTCGAAAAGCTCCGCTGACCGTGCACCGGTCGCCTCGCTCACAAAATTTTTGCCAAACCGAAAGAGGTAAGGTAAATGAGCGAACTGATTATACGGTAGATATGCTTGGGACGAAAAACCAAAATTCAGAATATAGTTCTATCGGTCGCCTACGAAGGCATCGAGTTTGACATCAAAAAACTGGCGAGAGTTCTAAACGGCACTGTTTATAACCCTAAAGTTTTTCCAGGCATGGCTTATAGGTCGGAGTTCCCCCGCGCATCTTTTCTGATATTCAAGTCCGGAAAAATGAATTGCGTCGGTGCCAAAAACATGAAGGATGCCAAGCTTGCGATTAAAAATCTGACCAGAAAGCTCCGAAGGTCCGGTGTCAGTATTAAAACAGAGCCAAAAATAGTGGTTCAGAACATCGTGGCTTCCATCGATTTTGGCAGGAGGTTCGATCTGGAAGAAATTGCTAGGAATTTCGAGACCACTGAGTATGAGCCAGAAGTTTTCCCAGGACTGGTATTTAGACTCGATGACCCAAAGGTTGTGGTTCTGCTCTTTGTATCTGGAAAAGGTGTTTGTGCAGGAGCGAAAAACAGAAAGGACGTTGAACGGGCCGTTGAGGGATTGCTCAAGCTGAGGCTACCAGGAGGGTGATTAAAATCGCACATCCTTTTCCCGAACTACATATGCTTTGCATGTGGTTTATAATTCGATCACGATCAGCGTGACGATGTCTGAGACACCTGCCGCGTTCTGTATATCTGTAAGTGCCACTTTGGTGAGTTCCTCGATGGAGTCGACCTCAACAAGGGCGACGATGTCGTAGGGACCGACCACGCACTCCGCTTTCTTGACGCCCTGCATGCTCTTCACCCTTTGGAAGACTTCATCTGTTTTACCTGGCTCGGTGGAGATCAAGCAGTAGGCGCTAACCATTCAAAGCCCAGATTTACACTTGGAACGGGATCCCATAAAATTTTCCATGTTTCTGGGTTACTTCAAAACGTAAGGTTTAGAGGGCTATGGGAACCGAATCTTTTCCTTGGAGGCCTCAAGGAATGTCGCCGCGCTGGCTCCGCGTCAGCTCAAATATGCGTCGCTTACCGAGTGGGGTGAAAACGCGGCCTTTTTATCGGCGAACACGCTGAACCAAAAAGGAGAAAATTAGAAGGTGTGAGGGACACCCGTGCAAAAGTTCGGCTAATATAATGAAGGAGAAAAAATGCGTAAGCTGTCCAGAAGACTGCGGCTGACATCCAAGAGACGAGACAGCAGGTGGCCTCAGGGGATCTTAGCACTTCTATGAAGCCCGGACTGCACCATGCCAAGAGAAATAGACCATGACCTGCAGGTGGCTTGACACCAGAACTGGCAAGTGCAAGCTCGACGGGCTGTGGTGCGACGGCTGTGCGACTTGTGGGAACCGAGGGGGTAAAAAGACGGAGCGCACACGGATGAATGAAGCCGCCGATTAATTATTTTAAACAACCGGCCTCGGCGGCGAAGCCGCTAACTACCACCGTATAATTATTTAAGCGAACCTTATTTAAATTAAAAAAGGATACGTTAAGCTTTTGAAAACAGCCACGCTGTTTTTCGAGCTGTATCCGAAAAAAAGGAGTGTTAAGAATGGCATATGGAAGATACGGTGGGCCGAGAAGGTCCGGACCGCGCCAGATGTATAAGGCGATCTGCTCTGACTGCGGCAAGCTGTCTTAAGCGCGATGCCGAGGAGCCTTGAAAAATTGCAGGAAGGCGAGGAATAAAACCTCTCATCGATCAGAAAATGTGAGGGATGAGTGTGATATCCAAAAAAGATACAGTTAGAGGTCGAACGCTGTTCAGCATAGCCGCTGTAATTGAAGGTAAAGACAACACCATTCTTCTGATGCGGGAGGGAGATCTGCCCTATCGCGATTGCTGGGTTGTGCCCGGAGGCTACCTGAAGCCAGACGAAACCGTGAAACAAGCAGTCGTGCGCGAGGTCAAAGAAGAAACAGGACTGGAAGTTATTCCAAAAGAACTTCTCGGCTTATACGACGACTTCCTCTCTGAAGAAGAACCAACACACCATATCATTGCGGCTTACAGGGCGATGGTGATTGGAGGAAGAGTAATTTTTACCAGAGAAGCCACAAAATATGCGTGGATGAACCCTGAAGAGGTCATCAAATCTGACGATGTCCCAGATGTCTTCAAAAGAATAGTTAAGGATTTCACGAAACGAAAGCCAAAAGGACTCATTTCACGGGTGAACAAGTTTCTTGAGGCCCACTTCCAGCGGGCTAGATGACGTTGTGTTTGAGAGAAAAAGGCTTGAGTGAATGAAAGCTGAATTCGACGAAAACCAGAAAGGTGAAAGGTGGCTAAACAGGAATGTTGCCGCGATGGGACTCACAAGCATGCTTAGTGATGCGGGCCATGAAATGGTTACAGCAGTTCTTCCATACTTCCTCGCTGTAATCGGGGCAGGGCCAGAAGCCCTGGGGTTAATTGAAGGGTTTTCTGATGGCGCGTCAAGTCTAGTGAAGTCTTTCGCAGGATACTTAAGCGACAAAGTTGGAAAAAGAAAGCCGATCATAAACATCGGTTACGCTTTGACAGGCATATTTACGCCACTTATAGCAGCCGCCACATCGTGGCTCCAAGTGCTTGGCTTACGAGTCAGTGCTTGGTTAGGACGGGGCGCCAGAGGGCCGCCAAGAGATGCATTGTTGGCTGATTCAGTTCCTTCCGAAGCCACTGGACGGGCGTTCGGTTTCCACAGGACCATGGACACGCTAGGCGCCATTATCGGACCAGCCTTAGCCCTGTTTTTCCTAACTTTTCTAAATCTAAACTATCACCAAATTATTGCAATATCAATCGTCCCTGGCTTGGCAGCATTTTTCGTGGTCTTTTTCTTGGTACGCGAAGTTCAAAAGAAAACACCACACGAAACTCCAATCGTTTCAACCCATGGCGGCGTTGTGGTAAAGGACAAAGGATTTGTAGGTTCAGTTAAGGCGCTGCCAAGGTCCTTTAAGCTCTTTCTTGTTGGAGTAGGCGTTTTTGGATTGGGGAACTTCGCCAACAGTCTTTTCGCTTTAAGAGCGCAGCAGGTCTTAGCGCCAAGTGTAGGCGCAGTGGAAGCTTCGGTCATTGCTGTTGGCTTGTACACTCTGCTAAACTTTGCCTACGCAGCTTCTTCATTTCCAATCGGCGCATTGAGCGATAGGATTGGCAGAAGAAGGATTCTCGCTGCAGGTTATTTCATCTCGGCCATAACCTGTCTGGGGACGGCTTTTCTCGTCGCTGACTTTTTGTTCTTGGTTCCGCTGTTCCTCCTAGCAGGCTTTTTCACAGCAATCACAGACACCTTGGAGGGAACTGCAGCAGCCGATTTATTGCCTGTTGAGTCAAGGGGAACTGGTTTTGGCGTGTTACAAACTGTCAACGGCATCGGCGACTTCGCTTCCAGTGCAGTGGTTGGGGCGCTTTGGGCTCTTATATCGCCGGTGGTAGCCTTTGGGTATGCAGCAGCTTTGTCTGCGGCCGGAGGCGTTATCCTCCTCTATTTGACTCGGGAAAATCACCCGCTTAAATAAATTCACAGACAAAAGTCAAACGTAACTGATGAAACATATAAGTAAAAAATGCAGGATAGGAAAGAACAAATATGGTGAAGCGAAGGATGGTATCTCGGAAAGATGTTGTCAAGGGTAGATATAAAATAACTAAATTAAGCGAAGGGCTCAAACGAAGATTGACAGTTAGCTTATTTATTATCGAGAAGGATCTACGACGAATAAAAAGCGCTCTGAAAGGCGGGCATCCTGAGCGAGCCCTCTTTTATCGGTACATAGATAATGTGAACTCTGCTTCAAGGCCAAGGATCATTGCGGTGATAGCGGATATGCTAAATAAATGAAATAAAAGAGATGAAAGAGATTTTCGAGCTGGAAACTGAAGACATAAAGCTTAGAGCTAACATCTTAGCCGCACTGAATGAAATTTGGGTTATCTTGGAAGAATTGAGGCCTGAAAAATTAACGGGTTACGGTCAATTGTCAGAGTTTGATAAGGCGTTAATCGAACCTCATGCCATATCACTGCTGAATAAATTAGATGAATTGCACCAGTTGTTATAATCATGGCAACAGGTGATGTTGTGATTGTTAGTGCAATTTTTATCCTCCAAACCCAACGAGGCTTTGCACATAAAGTCGAGATAAAATTAGCCAATAAAGGATGCCGTTCGAATAAAAGCCTCCGGCCAAGCTTTTAATCCGACCCCTCCGCCAGATGGCGGTCCCTTCATCGACTGATGCTACCTGCAGCGGTTGCATGGTGTTACCTCCTTTGCAATTGTTCGCCCTTCCTCCTCGTCAGCCTTCGATGATGATTGAAAATTTGAAAACTAAAGCCTTATTTGAACGGCATCTGTTTCTC
>Ga0272448_1004296_pt1 | contig 16345 bp, 12 predicted proteins | sample YNPCB0191_FD_202220 | JGI IMG/M metagenome (GOLD analysis project Ga0272448, IMG submission 202220) | Hot spring sediment microbial communities from Yellowstone National Park, WY, United States - YNP-CB-019-1 | ecosystem: Environmental > Aquatic > Thermal springs > Hot (42-90C) > Sediment...
TGCATTTTATGTCAAGTCGCGTAATGGTGAAGTCGGTACGATATATACCTTCGTCTGCACCTCATTCTCAATGCCCCAGCGGTTGCGCAGGATGATATGGAGATCATGCGTTTCGCCCCCGCCGGCAATATTGCCGAGGGGTAATGGCTGCAGATCAATCTCACAGGCACCACCGTTCGGCAGTTTCAAGTAAGAAAGATGCGTGGTCTGCAGGTGCATGTCATCCAGGATCACCTCGGCTTCGCTCATCGGCAGGATACCGGATTGCACGGGAACATCCAGCCGCCAACGCTCACCCAGGGGGATCGGCCCAAATTCACCAGCTTCGCTGAAGCCGAACGCGGCGGTGTGGGTGCTGCCTTTCATGCCGGTTATGTCCAATCTAGGCACCAGCAGGTTCCAGTAGAGCAGCATTCCGAGTCCGGCGACGACACAGTAATAGGCAAAACGATCGAGCCGCCCACGACGCACCATCTTCAGCAACAGCATCACGGCGAAGTAACCGCTGAGCGCTGCGGCGAGGAAACCGACCAGCAACGGGAGCACCGCGACGTGCATGCCGCCTTTCAGCATCTCTTTCAGGCTGATCAGACCGCCACCCAGGATGATCGGGATGGCGAGCAGGAAGCTGAAGCGCGGTGCCGCATCGCGGTCGAATCCACGTAGTAATCCACCGGTGATTGTTGAGCCGGAGCGAGAAATACCGGGCAGAATCGCCACAGCTTGAAAGACGCCGACCAGCAGCGCGTCCCACCAATTCGTCGTCTCCAACGCGCGTGCTCCCGACGGTCGGCGCGAGATGAAGAGGAGCATAGCCGCGGTCACCAGTAATAGTGTTGCGGTGCCCGGCACGCTCGAAAACGCTTGCTCCAGATGATGCTTCAACAGCACACCGGCAAAGCCTGCGGGCAGTGTACCGACAATCAACATCACCGCCAATCGGCTATACGGATTCTGCTGCCAGGCACTCCGAGGGCGAGCGATGAGCTGACCGGCCCCACGAAGCAGCGCGAGAACATCGTTCCGAAAATAGACCAGCACTGCCAGCAGTGTGCCCAGATGGAGCAACACGTCAAAGGAGACCGTCTCTCTTTCGGATAAGTGCAGATGTAAGAAATGTCCGGCGAATACCAGATGCGCGGAACTGCTCACGGGTAGAAATTCGGTCAATCCCTGGACGATGCCCATGATGAGTGCGGTAAGAATTGTCATATTTCATCCTGTTGTGTAGAAAAGGGCTAACAGTGTTCAGGCATGTTCAGCCGGCTTGCTCGAACGCCGATAACGTCTCTCCACAAATGAAGTTATTCTGTATCATGACTCCACACGCTGGTAGCGGAACATCACACTTCCTGGCGCTTCTGCGATCTCTACCGTGAAGGGTTGCTGCAATGCATCTCCTGAACGCAGATCAGTATACCCGGTATCCATATTCGTCACGCGATAATCGGCGGATGGCTCCAGCGCGTGCAGGGCGATGTTTCGGTGGGTTGTGTCACTGTTTGCACGGCGGAAGCAAAGCACGAGGCCTTCGCCAAGCTCCTCGCGATGGAATTGGTAACCGATCCAGACGTCATCGGCCAGCGAGTAGGGGGTGAGGGGGTAGAAATCACTATCGAAGAGGTGGCGCAGCGCCTTGAATTCGGCTATGCGCGCCTTGGCGAGTTGCGGGTCAAATGCTTCCGGCGGATATGGCCCCACCTTCTCCGCACACGGATCCCAACCGGCGCAGAGTGCTCCCCCAAGGATGCTGCGAAATCCGTACGGATTGGGGGAGAGATCAAAGAGCGGGGTATTCATGTAGATCCCGGGTAAGTAGAGACCAAGGCCATAAACCATCGCCTGATTTGCAGTATGGTCGCCCCAGTAATCGCTTTTATAATAAGTATGGCAGCGACTGATACTCTCCAGATCGATGCGTCGTCCACCGCTGGCGCAACCCTCAATAAGCAGCGCCGGATAGCGCGCCAGCAAGGTGTCCCAAACATGGTAGAGCCCTTCCATGTAGCGAATCTCGGTCATTCCCACGCGGTCCGGTGCGTCAATATGATCGAGAGACGGTTTGGGAGTCGTCCAGTTGAAATCCTGGCGATAATAGGCCAGAGGGGTCTCCTCCACAAAACGGCTCACCAGATCGATCATCCATTGCTGAACTTCGGGTAATCCGAGGTTCAATAGCCCCCCGGTAATGTCATCCGGCTGTGATATCATCCACTCCGGGTGCTCGCGCATCACCGGCGTATCGAAAGCCGCGCGCTCTGGTTCGAACCACAGCCCGTATTTAATACCCAGGTTTTCTGCGGCCTGTCCGACCGGGTGCAATCCCTGTGGGAAGGTATCGACGCGCGGTTCCCAATTGCCGACCTGGAAGCACCAGCCTGGATGTTTCTGCCATTCATCTCCCCCGTACCAGCCGGCATCAGTGACCAGATACTCGATATCGAGCGGTTGATACGCCTTCAGCAACTCGATCTGGTTCTCCGCGGTCGCTTTGTTCCCATCATCGCCCACCGGGAACCAGGTATTGCATTGCGTGAACGGAATGGGTTTCTCACCCGCCAGCAACGGCGTGTAATGCGCATAAATCAGACGACGCATGCGGTTATGTCCGAGCATGCGGTCTTGGCCTTCCCAATGGATGAGCAGTATGCGTGGCGTACGGATGGTTTCCCCGGGATAGAGCGTGAGATGCGTCGCGTACTGGCCGGCCTGCAACTGCACACGGGACGGAATCGCCGCCCATTCTCCGCCGGGGAAGTGCCACGTTTCGGCATTACGCTCTGCCGATAGCCGCCAGCGCCCGGACCAGCCGATCGCGCCCACCAGCCCGCGCCCCTCCCATTCCAGGTTGAAGAACGGGAGTTGACCATCTGAGGAGCGTCCGCCCGCCGGGGTGAGTTCCAGATGCAGGCCCGGGTCGAGACGCGTATCCGAGGGTCGGAAATCTGCTGGCTCCCACGAGCTCCCGCGGGAATGGTGCAATATCACGTTGTCCTTTGATACGGGAATAGCAGCATCGAGCGGTAGGATCCGCTCGATAATCGGCGTTGCGGACTGGCCGGTATTGGTGAAGTGCAGCACCCAGTCGACCGCAGCGAAGTCGAAAAACCAGATCGCCGTGCAACGCACTTCCAGCCCGGTCGCCGGGTCCGTAAAGTTTATTATTTGTCGTGTTCTTGTCTCATCAATGGCGTCCACTTGTACTGTGCGCTGCCAGCCGGGCAGTAACACAGTCGATGCCCGTCCCCCATAGGAAAAAGAGAAGGGGAAATCGATCGCTGGGAAAACGCGCTGATCAGCGCAATCGGCGAGTAAATCGAAAAAATGTGATGTGCCCATCTTGTATTATTGCTCTCCCCCACTCCCGGCTTTCTGACAAGTCATGAGTTGCGAGGAGCGGCAGTGTGAGAATTCGGTGCAAGCGTACGTTGTCCTCTCGGCTTCCTCCCCAAATTACTTCTGAGAAGGGAACTGGGGGAGGAAGAGCGACAGTCCTGCTATTGTTCTCCGACAAGCAGCATCACCGATTCGTCTTCCGGCAGATGCTGCAATTCGGCTTCTGCGAGGGAGAGCACATGGTCGGCGCTGAGCAGGCCGGAGAGGTTGAAGATACGCGGACCGGCGACGAGGAAGACTGATGGCAGTCGCTCACCGCCATCGCCGTAGTGGGTCTGTGTCGCCATCATCTCGCGCAGGCGGGGCACCGCGCGTGCCACCGGCGTCACCTCGGCGGCACCATTGGCCATTTGCAGGCGAATGATACCTTCGCGATCCACCAGGCGCAGGGGGGTGCGCGACGACTTCATCAGGCCGAAAAGTTTGCGGATCTCCCGTGTGCAGGACAGCGCAGCGTAATAGGGGGTACGCGCATTCTCATTGAGTGCCGCGGTCTCGATATCCAATGAACGCGCTGCCGCCTGCCATTGCGCATCGGCATCGATCTGTGCAGCAGCCAGGTCGCGTGAGCGCATCTCTGTGGCACCGGTCGCGGTGGCGCGCACCACCTGGTGCTGCGGGTCCACCTCTACCTGCACTTCCACGGTCTCCGGATTCGCACCGACGCGCACCACGGCCTCGATGGCTTCCTGGCGTACACGCAGCAGGTCGTCCTTGCTCGGGTTCGGGATCGTCCGTTCCACCATATCGCGTACCAGCGCCAGCGCCACACCGATGGCGGAGATCACCGGGGCATTCTGCGCGATACGCCACGGCAGCGTCATCATCTTGCCGGTGTAGGGGACGACGGCGCCCGCTCCCCCACCCCCGCCGATGAGCGTCACATGCTCGCGGCGCAGTTGATAATCATCCAGGAGCTGCTCGATGGTCTGCACCGCCTGCGCACAGCCGCTGGTCAGGACAGCTTCGGCGGCGGCCTGCGGCGGAGTATGCAGCACATCGCCAAGGAATTGCCCCGCGAATCCTCCATCACCGCGCGCGTAATCATCCTCCAGCACAACCTGCGCCGCATTTGCCGCACAGGTCATGGTGATGGCCAGCGATGGCCCATCCACACTCGAGGCTGCCACCAGGTAATCATCAGGATCATTCGGCAGCGGCTGTATGGTTTGGGGCTGATATGCCCCCTGATGATCCGCGAAGCAACTGTAGGTCAATCCGGCCAGGTGGGCGCTGCGCGGGCCGACGGCCACCACTTTGCCCTCCTTTACGCGCACCATGCTGCCGCCAGCCAGTCCGATAGTCCGCACGTCGAGGGTGCGCAGAAACAGTTTATGCCCGCCGATCGTCGCGCTCTGCACACTCGCCTGCCCATTGCGGATGCAGGTGATATCGCTGGAGGTGCCGCCCACCTCCACGAAGATGCCGTCGCTGATGCGCGCGTACATCAACGCCGCCGCAACACCTGCAGCCGGGCCGGAGAGAATAGTGAGGATGGGACGCCGGCGCACTTCATCGATGCTCATCACCCCGCCATCACTGCGCATGATCATTAACGGCGCGGTGATGCCGGCGGCCGAGACGGCCATGGCAGTCATCTGCGCTGTCTGCATCATCTTTGGCAGGATGCTGGCATTGATCACCGCGGTGCGCGTGCGGATGCGCAGCCCATAGAGGCCGGAAACCTCATGGCTCGCAGTGGCCGGCACATCCATGGACAGGCAGGTATCCAGCACCAGGCGTTCATTGGTGGGATCATCCACACCGAACGCTTCCGCCGCCACGATTACCTGCACGCCGCGGGATTGGAACTCCTGCACGGCAACGCGCACACTCTCCGCATTGACCGCAGCCGAATCGAGGAAGAGGTGCGTGGATTCCAGGAAGCGGCCCGGGGCAACTTCGATGCGGCCAATCTCGGTATCTTTGCGCGCCTTCATCGCGTCCGCGCCGCGCGCCATGCCAATGATCCCCACTGTGCTCACGTCGCCTTCCAGCAACGCGTTGGTCGCCTGGGTGGTCGAATGCGCAATGAAGACCACATCCTGCGGTTGCACGCCGGCATCCAGCAACGCCTGCAGTGATTGGGTGACGCCCAGCGCCACCCCCTCCGCGGCACGATGTGTCGTCGGCACTTTGGCCTGGTGCGTCACTTGCAGCGTGGTTGCATCAATCGCCACTGCATGTGTGAACGTACCGCCCACGTCAATTCCGATTCGGTAAGGCATAACTCCATCATTGTGCCAAAAAGCCGCGCGGACGTAAACCTCTCACCGGGAAATAATGGCGGAAAAGTGAGCAATGCCCCCCTCGGGAGGGCGAGGCTCCTGTCGAGCCGGATGATGCACCCGGCTCTCTCATCTGGCTCGGGAGGGCGACGCTCCTGCGGAGCCAGATTATGCAACTGGCTCTCTCATCGGCTCCGCGGGAGCGTCGCCCTCCCGAACTATGCCGAGCGCAGATGTTCCCCATTCTTCACTGCATCGCGCGAGGGGAAGGAATCTTTGCCATTCAGGTGTTTTGCGCGCTCGCACCAGGGGCAGAGGCCGAAACCGACGCGATAGAAATGTTGCGGATTCACGCGGCAGGTGCGCAGGTTACTCTCGGCAATATCGAGCGCCTGCACCCATTCCGTGGCATCGGGGCGACCGGCTGGATGCGTCAGCCCGGTTTCGAAGCAGCGGCGCATCAATGCGCGCAACGTCGGGTGCAGCAAGCCGATGGGCGGCGCGAACGGCATCGGCTCATAGGGAATATTGATCCCAATCCCATAGGGATAGTGCCCGAGGGCGATGCGTACGGCGATGGGAGGCGGCTCGTTGGTGCCGGTGTAGCGTCCAGCGAACGGATGGGTGCCTTCCATCAGCAACAGAAAGATCAGCACACCCAATCCGAAACCGTCATGGATCGGCAGGCGGTCAGTATCGCGGAAATTGATGTTCTGCAACTCAGGCGGGGTGAATTCCGGCTTGCCAACCGGGCAGCGATAGATCTGTCCCTGATCGGGCACCTGAAACGAGTCGGTATCCACCAGTGTCACCAGTGCGGTCTCACTCACCAGAATATTCGACTCATTGACATCGCCCACGACATACCCGCGCAGGTGCAGGGCGCGGAAGGCCGCCGCGAGGTTGCGCGCGGTGCGGATGAGATACCCGTAGTGGAATAATGGGCATTTCGTCCGGCGCGTGCGCGGATTGTAGAATTCGAAGATCGAGTAGGTATGCTTCACGCGCGGCATGATAAAGCCGGCGAATCGCCGATCTTCGGTCGCGGACATCAGGCGATCGATAGGCCAGGCAATGGAGGCATGGCCACGTGTGGCCATCGGATCATCCGGAGGGTTGGCGATCATGGCAGCCAGCTTAGCTGCTTTGGCGGTGTTGGGATTATGGTATATCTTGGCGACCAGATTATCGTTCCCGGCCACCCCATACAGGTAGGCTTCGCCACCTAAGGCGATCGGGGATGACTCCAGGGTGAGAACCTGTCCGCTCTTTTCCAGTCGATATTGCATAGCGCCTTGCCTCATGCCTCCGGAGAATGCAATATCCCCAATACCAGTGTCAAGTCATCATCAGCACGATGTTGAATCCGATCACTCCGCAGGAAATTATGCAATTGCTCTTGTGTTTCCATCAAATCTTCGCTATCCGCAACTACGCGAAACAGTGGCGCAAAGAAGGCTGGATGGGGGGACGCCTCCGGCATGCGCAGTGCCAGGAGCTGCAATCCATCCGACAACGCCGCCATGCCTTTGACCGCACCACGCCAGATTCCGATTTGCACAATATCCAGATAATTCGGCGAGGTAAAGAAGGTCGTTTCATTGGCGAATTCGCCCCGCTGTGGGGCGGTGACCGCTATCAGATTTTGCGCGTCGGTCATCACCACGGATGCCCCATCGCCTACCTGCGCCGAGACTACAATGTTCGGCATGGCGATGGTGACGATCAGTGTGGTAGCCAAATCGCGGGGGGTGACTTTCCGCATACTTGCCGCCGTCAGCACTGACTCGTGCGCAGTCTGCATAGCGACTTTCAGTAAGTCACGCCATTCATCATCGGTGGAGGGTGTGTTCGTGCCGATCATCTCGTAGACCCACTCTACAGATGATAACGCCGCCCTGGCCGAACCGATCTGTGAAAGAGTGGATGATCCGGCACCATCGGCGACAGCCACCACCACGCCACCATTCGGCAGAACACGCCACGAATGCGCATCCTGACACGGCTGGCCATTTTTATGATGGCTGCCCCCTCGCACGGAAGCGCCCACGACATGCCAACGACTATCTTTGCGGACGTCTCCGGCGTCTGTGCTCATCTCGACTATACCTCACCTCCACTGGCAGGCGGCAGTGGAACTTGTGTATGCGCAACTTGCTGAGTACTTCGCGACAACCAGACGAAGAGTTCAACAAAGTTCAAACCATCCAGATTGACCGGCGGGCGGACGGCAATTTGCCGCAACCGATCGGTCCAGGCGCCTTTTACTGCGACCGCGAAGAACACCACGCGCTTCTGATCCTCATCCTCGCGCAAGCGCCGTACCGCTTCATCCATCGCTTCCGGTGGCTCGCCCTTCGGCTTGCCGTCGGTGATGAGGAAGATCCAGGGACGATAGTAGGGCACTCCATGGGCTTTATAGACCGCCTTGCGTGAGTCGAGCAAATCCAGTGCCGCATTGATTGCCGTTCCCATCGGCGTTAAACCGCTGGCCCGGAGTACAGGCGGGGTGAATCCGTCCACCGGCACAAAGTCATGTACAACCCGCACATCCTGGCCGAAGGTGATCATGGCGATTTCCACGCGCCGCGTGGCTAAAGGATCCTTGATCAGATCGTCGTGAAATGCCACCAATCCTTCGTTCAGCGATTTAATTGCCTCACCACGCATCGACTTGGATACGTCAAGCAGCAGGACACAAGGACAGCGCGGCTCAGGATTTTCGGCAAATTCAACTGCATCATCGATTCGAAATAGATCGGGCATGACCTTCCCCCCTTCTTACATCTCTGTACAGAGATTCCATACTGTCATATTTTTTCGACAATAGCGCTGAGCTTCCTTTTTCATTATACACGGTGAGGCCCTTCGCTGACTATCCCTTCACTTCAACCAGTGGAATGTTGTGGCTTGCCTGCTATTTAGGTTAGCATCATACCCGGTGTGCACTCAAATACACCAGAATCCCGTCATGAATTAATATTTTTGCAGGAGTTCGTTATATTTCTCACGAATTCAACTTCTGGTCTGTTCCTTCATGAAGCGCTCCCTATCTGTAGAGGGATTCGGCTACGATGGCTTCCTACCAATTTAGGGATAAATGATATATGTATGATGGCATTTAAAAGTATTGCTGCTACTATTACGCTCATTTTCACCATCGGAACGGCGATGGCATTCGGTCCGCAAGACGCGCTCTCCTATAAAAGCCCGGAATATGCGGCTGCGCTGGCCAAGCTCTCCGCGCAGCGTGTGCAGGTGCGCGCCCTGGATCTCGGCCTGAGCGGCACGGCGACGGCCAATCGGCGAGATACCGGGGACGAATATATCATGGGGTTCAGTTGGAGCCGCTCTCCCGTCGCGATCACGCAGGCCAAACAAGCCGAGGAACTGGCGAAACGAGAACTGGTGCGCCTGGCACGTGAATCCGGCCGCGTGGCGATGCTGGCCCATGCGGATCTCTGGGAAGCGCAAATGGTGCGCAAGGCCGCCGAGACCCGTGCGCAATCCGCGGAGATGCGGCGCCAGGAAGCCGAACGCAAACAGGGATTGGGCGCCATCTCCGCGCTGGATGTCGAGTCCGCGCGCCTGGATCAAGCGGAGGCGCAGCTTGAACAACGCCGGGCACAGGAGCTGCTCACCTCTGCTCTCAACGAAGCAACGCGTTATGGGCTGCAAGGCGATGCGGATCAAACCACCGCACGCTTCAAAGTGGCCGAGGCGAAACTGGAAGACCTGCCCGCGTATCACGATGCCAAGTGGGACGTGTCGGTCGCCGGCGCGCAACAGAAAGAGGCGCGGCGGAATAACGCGCCGGCGTTTGGCATCAATGCGCTCTATCAGCGCATGGAGACCACCATCCAGGCGAATGCCTCCACGCGCGGGCCGAACATGGACGTCACCACCCATTACCAGCCGATCAACCTTACGCTGCCGGGGCTCTACACGCAATTCGTCCCCAAGCCGGGCTGGCAGATCCTCTTCCAGGTTGATCTGCCGCTGAATCCGGCAGGACGGGCAGAGCGGCGTGTGGCGGCCGCCAATCTTTCCCTGGCGAAAACACGGTTGCAGGAGCGCGGACGAGACCTGCCCATCGAGGTCGCCAAAGCGCAAACCGAGCTGCTTTCCGCACAGGAACGCCTGCAACTTGCCCGTGAGCGTCATGAGTTGGACCTCCGCCGTACCGCCATCGTACATGCGCAGGCGGAAGCCGGCGCCGTCAGCAAATTGGCGGTGTTGGATGCGGAGGCGACGCAAGCCGACAATAACGCGACATACGCCCGCGCCTGGAAGAATTACATTACCGCTGCTGCTGCCTACCTGGAGTTGGTCGGCGGCACCTGGGAGGTGGAGCCGTGAAATATCTGCTCATCTGTTGCCTCTTGCTGTTGTTCAGCGCTGCACATGCCCTGGATGCCTCCCATTGGGAAACGGCGTTTACGCTGGATGCCGGGTATCGCGATGCTGAGCGCGCGCTCACCGCAGCTAATGACGATCTGAAGAAGGTCCAAGCGGACCCGGACGCAGCGCCGCTCACATTGGTGCGCGCGCAGGAGAAGTTAGCGGAAGCGCAGGCCGGAGTACGCCAGGCGAAGATCGCGGCAACGGTGAAAGCCTTCACCGCGGTCGGCGATGTGCTGGGAGGCCGCCGCAAGCAGAGTGCGTCCACCACAAAGCTGGCCATCGCTGAAATGCAGCTCCAATCGGCCCTGGTACGCCAGAAGGCCGGGATGATCTCCGATCTGGAACTGGCGCGCGCCAAAGAAGACCAGGCGCAGGCGGCAACGGATCTGGGAGTCGCGCAACGGGAGCTGCGCGGAGCGGAAGCGCGCATGAAGCTCTATCTCGATGAGGCGCCCGAGAAGCTGGAGGAACCGCCGACGCTCGATATCACGGTGCTCACGCTAGGCGACCACCCCACCCTGCTTGCCGCGCGACACCGGCTGAATGAAGCAGAGCGCGCGCTGGCGCTGGCGCAGGGCCCGGATACCGCCCCGCTGGATCTCGCCGCGCGTGAACGCGACCGGCAAAGCGCGAAGGATGCGTATAAAGAGACGGAGCAGACATTGACGGAAGCCCTGGCCGCGGCGCGCCGGCGCTACCTGGCGGCCTGTGAAGCGGAGAAGCACGCGATGGAGGGCCTCAAGCTGGCGACGACAGACCTGCAGAGCGCGCAAAAGCGCCATACCGCCGGCAGTGTCTCAGACCTGGCATTTAAGCAGGCGGAAATGACCGCACTTACCGCCGAATTGACCTTTACCCAGGCCCTGGTTGAACTCTGGCAGGCGCGCATTGCGGTGATACAAGCAACAGGAGGTGCGCTATGAAACGTGTCTGGTTCGTGCTGGCGGCGCTGCTGCTCATTATCCTGGTCATCATTGGCGTTTCACGCTCAAAAAAGCAGGTTGGCATCGAGATCACCGTCGCCACCGCCACTTCAGGCACCTTTGTGCGTGAGGTGAGCGGCACCGGCAACATCGAGGCACATATTTATACACTCTCCTTCAACCGGGCAGCACATATTGAGCGCGTGCTGGTGCATGAGGGGGAGCACGTGCATGCTGGGGCCGTACTCGCCGAACTCTCCAGCGCTCCGGAACATGAAGACCTGGCTGCCACGCGCGAGAAGCTGCATGCCATGCAGGTCTCGTTGCAGGCACAGGAGCGGGAAGCCGGCGCCAACTTGCAAAAGCTGGATATCCAGCTTGCCGAAACGCGCAAGCAACTGAACCTGACGCGCCAATTGTTCACCGCCGGCACCGCCTCGCTTAACGAAGTCGACACGCTGGAGCACCAACTGGCCACGCAAACCGCCGAACGGGAAGCGCAGGCGGCGCGCGCCATCAGCAACCGGCGCGACCTCAGCGCCCAGCTCACCAGCCTGCAGGCGCAGATACGCACCGACGAGCGCATCCTCCGCGATTCCCGCCTTACCGCCCCGGTGAGCGGCGCTATCTCGCAGATTGATTTCCGTGTCGGCGAGACGGCACAGGGAGCGGTCAAGCTGGTGGAAGACGGCACGCTGCGGGCGAAAGTACGCATGGCGGAAGCGGACACAGTAGGTGTCTCCGTGGGCCAAACGGCGCGAGTGGAACTGGATGCCAACCCGGATCATCCGCTGTCCGCGCGCGTGGAGCGTCTGGGGGTCTCAGCCGATATCCAGGGGCAGGGATCGAGTTCCATCCTCCCGGTCACCCTGACCTTCCTGGATGCGCGCGCGGCCACGGAAGCCCGTCCCGGCTTCACCGCCACGGGCCGCATCACCACCCTGCGCCTGCCCTCGGCGCTTCAGGTACCGTTGGAAGCATTGGTGGAAGAGACGACCGATGGACAAAAGCATTGTTACGTCTGGGTGGTCGATACCAAAGCCCTCACCGCTTCCCGCCAGGAGGTGACCGTCACCGCGCGCAACCTCACCGCCGCCGCCATCCAGGGGCTCCCTGCCGGCGCCACCGTGGTCACCATGCCGCCGGACACGCTGAAAGCCGGAGCCAAAGTGCGCATCAAACCGGCAGATACTAAACCGAAGGGGTAGTAGTTTTTGACAGGATTAACAGGATTTTCAGGATTTTTACAAGGGAATTCGAGAGCTGACACTAATATTTGCTAGATGGCAATCATCTCGGAAAGCAAATGCTTTGCATCCTATTGAGTCCGGTTCAAAAAAAAGAAACAAAAGAAAAATCCTGTAAATCCTGTAAATCCTGTCTAAATACAAAGGACATATTAATGGGCAATGTGGTTGAGATGCGGGGGGTGACGAAGATTTACCACTCGGGGAGCCGGCAGCGTACCGTGGACGTGCAGGCGCTCCGCGGTATCGACCTGGATATCCGCGAGGGGGAGTTCGTTGCCATCATGGGGCCCAGCGGTTCCGGCAAATCCACCCTCATGCACATCATCGGCCTACTCGATACCCCCACCGACGGGCGGTATACCCTCGGCAATGTCCCGGTCGCCGGGATGCGCGAAGACGAGTTGGCGCGCCTGCGCAACCGGAAAATTGGTTTTGTCTTTCAGGCGTTCTTCCTGCTGCCGCGCCTCATCGCCCAGCGCAATGTGGAATTACCGCTGGTCTATCGCGGGCTGCCGTTCAGCGAGCGTCAGCGGCGTGCCCATGCGGCACTGCAGGCGGTGGGGCTGGAGGACCGCCTGTATCATTACCCCAATGAGCTCTCCGGTGGGCAGAAGCAACGTGTGGCCATTGCGCGGGCATTGGTGCAGGAGCCGGATATCCTGCTCGCCGATGAGCCCACCGGCAACCTGGATTCGCAAGCCAGCCTGGAAGTGCTCGACCTCTTTGACGATCTCCATCGCCAGGGGAAGACGATCATCATGGTCACCCATGAGCCTGACGTGGGGGCGCGGGCGAAGCGCATCGTGCGCATGCATGATGGGAGGATCGTCGTATGAGCCTCTTTGAGAATATCCGCATCGCCTTTGAAGCCCTCTGGAATAACCGGCTGCGCAGCTTTTTGGCGCTACTCGGCATCGTCATCGGCGTCTTTGCCGTTACGGCCTTGGTCAGCCTGGGGCAGATGGCCACCGCCGGCATCACCAGCGACCTGGAGAGCGTTGCCAGCCGCATGATCATCATCCAGCCGAACTATCACCTCGGCATCGACATGAAGCGCCTGAATGATCTCGATGTGCAGACGCTCTCACGCTTGCCGGTCACGGTCATTCCGGAAGTCGTCTCCAATGCGGAGTATGAGAAGAAGCCCGGCGACCGCCGCAGCGTCACCCTCTATGGCACACCGGGCGATATGCCGCACATCGATGCAGCGACGAAGCTGGCGAATGGCCGCTATTTCACCGATGCGGAAGCGCAGAGCGGGCTGGCAGTAGCCGTCATCAATCCTCCCGCCGTCAAAGAGATCTTCGGCACTGCCGATCCCATCGGCAAACGCCTTCGCCTCTTCTACCCGAACAGCGGACGCGTGGAAGTGATGGTGGTCGGGGTCACCGAGCCGTTGAACTTCGGCTTTGGCGGCGAACCGCCACAGGTGTCGGTGCCGTCCAGCCTGCTCTGGCGCACCCACCCCGATGTGCGGCGCAACGAATACCATGTCGTCTTCCTGCACGTGCGCGGCAATCTGGACCTGCAGTCTGTGCAGCACCAGGCGGAGCAGTTGCTCTCCGCGCGCCATGCCAAGGACAGCCTGCAATTCTTTTCCGCGGAATCGCTGAAATCAACGCTGGGCTCCATCACCATCATCCTGCAGGCGTTGCTTGGCGCCATCGCCGGGCTCTCGCTGCTGGTGGGCGGCATCGGCATCATGAACATCATGCTGGTGTCGGTCACCGAGCGCACGCGGGAGATCGGCTTGCGCAAGGCGCTGGGCGCCACCTCCGCGCAAATTCGCTGGCAGTTCATCTCAGAAGCAGTGGTGCTGACTTTCGTCGGCGGCCTGCTCGGGGTACTGCTCGCCGCCGGCGTGCTCTGGCTCATCGTGAAAACGGTGCCGTTCTTCAAAGTCTTCGTCCTTAGCCCTTCGACCATCACCCTCGCCCTGGGCGTCAGCGTGCTGGTCGGCCTCTTCTTCGGCGTCTGGCCCGCCGCCCGCGCCGCCAAGCTCGACCCGATCGAGTCACTGCGGTATGAATGAGGACTGTCATTCCCCTCACCCCCTCTCCCCGAGGCGAGGGGAGCAAGCCTGTAGAAAGATGGAAATGAATAGCGAATTTTCCCCTTCTCATCGGGGAGAAGGGCTGGGGGTGAGGGGGAGCGACAGTTTCTCCTATCTTTCTGCCGTGCATTGTTGACAGAACTTCGTATCATCTGCTACTATTTGAACACGGAATTACCCCCGCGTTTGTTGCCGGCGGGGGTATTTTTATGAACGTGGGCATCTGTAGCTCAGTTGGTAGAGCAACGGACTTTTAATCCGTAGGTCCTGGGTTCGAGTCCCAGCGGATGCACCAACCCCACTTTTTCACCGCGCCGAGGAGTACACCCTATGCTTCCGCGCCAACTCCGCACTTTTTTCTCGCTCCTTTCGCTCTTCGCCCTCCTTCTAACATCGCCGGTCTGTGCGGCGCCACCGGAACCGCCGGCCACCCGCCTCTTCAACGTCAAGGACTATGGCGCCGTGCTCGATGGAAAAACCGATGATGCGCGGGCGATCATGACTGCCTTTGCCGCGATGAAAGTGAACGGGCACCCGTCCGGCACCTTGCTCATCCCCGGCGTGGCGCGCATCGGCTCCATGCTCGACCTGGATGGCGGCTATCGCAATGTGACGCAGGAGGGGCAATGGTCCACCGGCGCGGGGGAGGAGCTGCGCATCCTGGTGGTCGGCGCGCTGCGTCCCGACCCCGGCATCGGCGTCGCCGTCAAACTGCACGGCTCACGCAACACGTGGACGGACATCCGCTTCGATAAAGGCGGGCGGGCGGATGATATCGGGCTGCAGGTGGAAGACCTGGACCTGGCCGACATCGGCGTCACCGGCACGGATTTTGCCGGCACACTGCTCTTCGCGGACGCCACCGCTGACCGCACGAAACGCATCCGTTCCACGAAAATCCGCCAGGTCTACGCTTCCAACTGCGGGCAGGCCATCGAGTGGCGCGGCATCGAGGCGTTCGGCTCCTTCGAGTTCGTCTGGGACCGCAACTGTGTACGCGGCTCGCACTTCAAGGACTGCGCCGACACCACCATCAAGTATTACGAAAACTTCTCCCCGGCGACGCAGAGCATCGGGCTGCACTTCGAGGAGTGCAACATGTTCTCGGTGGGGGTGATCAGCCTGGGCGACCGCGCGAAGGAGGCGTTGCTGCAGATCACCGGCGGCAACTTCGGCTCCATCCAGCGCCTGCGCGCCAGCGGGCGACCTGATCGCCCTACCGACGCCACCTCCACCGTCGGCCTCAAGCTGCTCAACGTGAAGAGCGTGTGCATCGACAACCTGCAGACCTTCCGCTGCCGCATCGGCCTGCACGCCCTCGGCTCCAGCTTCAGTGTGAAATGCCACTACTCGATGACCAGCGACATCAACCCGCTGGTGGTGGAAGGCACGCCACAATCCCCCGCCCCGCGCATCGACATCGGCGCGTTCTATCGCTACACCCTCCGCGAATCGGTGAAGGTGCTCGACAATGTCACCGGCGGCGTGCTGCACCTGCACGGCACCATCTACGACATGAACATCGACAACCAGCCCGGCCTCTACGCCATCGACTGCCGCAGCAAGGGCCTCATCCTGGACGTCGCCGGCCTCACCCAGGAGCACCGCAACAACCTGCTCGGATCAATCTACCACCCCACCCCATCCAACATCCGCGGCGTGGCGCAAGCCCACCTGGGCAACCCGCTCCAGCATGGCCAGATCACCAACACCCCATTTGCAAAACGGCGAACGCCCACTCAACCTCTGGATCACCGTGAAATACGCTGCCACCAAAGACACCCCCGCCACCTGTCGCGCCTCTCTCGGCCCCGCTGCCGACAAACTCGACCAGGTCACCACCAACGACCGCCCCGCCGGCAGTGCCGCACAGCAGGAGACCATCTACCTGCGTATTCCACCCTGGTGGTCGTACCGGGTGGATCTCGATAACGCGACGGTGGTGAAGGTGGCGCGGGTGGAGGAGTAAAGTGTACCCCGTTGTCAAGACAGCTTTCGGCCTAATTTAAGGTGGATTCCCTGGCCGTCGCTTTTCAGTTGTCAGCGCCGATTCCGACGATCTGGGCCGGACGCCCGGAGCGGCAGAATCGG
>Ga0272448_1004297_pt1 | contig 16344 bp, 18 predicted proteins | sample YNPCB0191_FD_202220 | JGI IMG/M metagenome (GOLD analysis project Ga0272448, IMG submission 202220) | Hot spring sediment microbial communities from Yellowstone National Park, WY, United States - YNP-CB-019-1 | ecosystem: Environmental > Aquatic > Thermal springs > Hot (42-90C) > Sediment...
TATTGCATATTTATGATGGAGATAGATAAAATTTCTTTCATTATTGTGGTTTCTTTTCCGGCTTGAACAGCTTTTTTTCATGTTTCGGTTTTGGTTTGAAACTGCCTGGATACCTTGGCATTGTGGTTCTTTGTCTTTCTATGTTTCTGAGTCTGGCGTAGAGTTTTGAAACTTTTGTTTTTGATGGTTTTTTGCTTTTTGGAATGCGAGCGGGAACGGGTGTGAAGGGTTTTTTAATTTCGGTGCTTCTGGTTTTTTTCTTAAAACTTTTTGCTTGTGTTTCTTTTACTTTTTGGAAGACCACGTAGCCTTCTTTTAGATTTGTTTCTTGCACTTTCCATCCGGCATCAATCCAAGCCTTGGCATGGACATTGGTTGGGGTGTTGTTCCACCATTTTTCGTTTTTGTATGCGTTTATGGGTAGGTTATCCTTTATTATTCCATCTATTTTAGCGAGGGAAAGTTTAACAGTGTCCGTGAAGGCTGCCCTAAATTTCAGATGGTTAGTAAGGGCTTCATACTTTGTGTTGGATTTTGGCGAAACTGTTTTCCTTGCACAGTGTAAGCACAACAGTCTATTTGGGTCGCCCGTGGAAGCGTCTGGAACCATGCAATCTCTGCAGAAAAGTCTTCCGCACCTCTGGCAGCGCCTAAGATAGCTGTATGGAAGAACTCTGCCACATATTCCGCATTCATCTTTTAATGGCATTTAAACCACATGTAAGCGCAAGGCATCGTTTGATAAGTATTAAAGCATTTGTTATAAACTTCACTGATGCGTTGACGTTTTTGGAAAGGCTATTCGGAAATCGCAATAAAGTTTATAGACAACTCTGTCGCTGCTCAAATGTGATTTTAATGTTTTTTAGCGAATACTTGCATGAAAAGGCAGAAGAGTCAAGACATAATGAAACAGTTGGATACTTAATAATCATAATAGGCTCTGTTTTCTTTGTAGGCGGACTGCTTGAAACAGTTATAAAAGTTGAAAATCCAGAGTGGCTCCTAATAATTCCATACCATTTAACGCCGCACCCCTACAGTCTTTTAGGCTTGGCTTTAACGTCAGTTGGTTTGGTTTTACTGTTGGCAGGAATAATAGTGAGTATTCATTATGCGAGGGAGAGAGGATGGTATATGAGGGAAATACTGAAAGCCCATTCGGTTGAAGAGAAGAGGTTGAAAATCGAGAAGTTTAGTTCTGATCAGAGCGGTCAAGAACAAGTGTTGAAAACAAAGAAAAGGAAAGCTTAAACAGTCAGCCTTTTACTACGGCTAAGGGAACGAATCTGGCAACTTTTGTGGCTATTCCAACTTTATCGCTTACATCTGCAACTATGTCAACGTTTTTGTAGGCTGGGTCTGCCTCTTCTGCCAAGACAACAGAGCTTTCAGATCTAACAAAGATTCCCCTCTGCTCCAAAGCCTTTTTCACATCTCCACCCCAGAACCTCCGTTTGGCAGCATTTCTGCTCAGCATTCTTCCAGCTCCGTGAGCTGTGGAGCCGAAACTTATTTGCATGGCTTTTTCTGTGCCTACGAGAAGCCAAGAGCTTGTTCCCATGCTTCCTGGAATGAGCACTGGTTGACCGACTGATGTGTAATCTGCTGGGATTTCTGGATGCCCTGGCGGAAAGGCTCTTGTTGCCCCTTTTCTGTGAACCCAAACCTTCTTTCTTTCTCCGTTAATCTTGTGGTCTTCTATTTTTGCAATGTTATGCGCTACGTCGTAAACAAGTTTTAACCCGAACCTTTCAGGGTCTTCTTTAAAAACTTGCTGAAAACTTTGCCTGACCCAATGCATTATGGTTTGGCGATTTGCAAAGGCATAGTTAACAGCGCAAGCCATCGCCTCATAATAGTCTTCTGCTTCATTGCTATTTCCTGGAGCGCATGCAAGTTCACGGTCTGGCAGCACTATATTGTATTTGTGAACAGCCCTTTCCATAACCCGCAAATAGTCTGAGCATATTTGGTGGCCGAAGCCTCTGGAACCGCAGTGAATCATGACTGTTACTTGTCCGTTATGTTCAATTCCAAAAGTCTTAGCCGTTTTGGCATCGTAGATTTTGTCCACTTTTTGTATTTCTAAGAAGTGGTTTCCGGAGCCTAATGTGCCAATTTGCGTTACTCCTCTGTTCTTGGCGGTTGTTGAAACTTTGTCTGGATTTGCGTTTTTCATGCATCCCCGCTCTTCACAGTGTTCAGCATCTTCAGACCAGCCTAATCCTTGATCGATGACCCATTGAACCCCTTCTGTTACAAGCCTTTCCAAGTCGTGGGCTGTTGCTTTGAAGTCTTTTCTTCGGCTTCCAAGTCCGCAGGGAACATTTTCAAAGATTGCGTTTGTTAGTTGTGCAAGTTTTGGGCGTATGTCTTGTTCTGAAAGGTTTGTTGTTAATAGGCGAACTCCACAGTTTATGTCGTAGCCCACTCCTCCTGGGCTGATTACGCCTTCTTCGTAGTCTGTTGCAGCTACTCCACCTATTGGGAAACCGTAACCTTCGTGTCCGTCTGGAAGCGTTATAGAGTATTTGTAAATGCCTGGTAGATGCGCAACGTTTGCACATTGCCAGAGGGTTCTGTCGGTCTGCATTTTCTCCAGCAAATCGCTATTAGCAAAGACAACTCCTGGAACTCGCATGCTTGGCTTGTATTTTGGTATACGCCATGTGTAATTGTCTATTTTTTCCAGAGGAACTTTTTCTGGAGCTGGACGGCTTTCTTCCTCTCCCATTTATTTTCACCGTTTATACGAGTATGGTGGCTGGAATATAAACAATTTTGGCGTCTACATCAAAACAATTATTGCGGATTCCAGCCGAATTTCTCTACGAAATCAATGAAACCCCGCATACTTTCATTAAACACTGTTTCGCTTAAGACTGGATGAACCTTAATATGTTCCAGAGCCTTTTGAACAGCCCTATCGTTTTTAATTATCCGTTCACTTATCCCTTTCAAATTTTCCTTGTCTTCTAATCCTTGTTTTACAACTTTTGCCCAAAGATTTAGCTGCTGCGAATAGATTTGAAGTTTTTCCGAAGGATTACTTGCTTTGCCGAAGTGAGTGTAGCATATGGCTTTGGGTTTTAGGCTTATCAGCTTATCTAATGAAGCCAATGCAATATCCAAACGGAAAGGGGAAGGTGTCGTGGGTACAATTGCATCGATTTCGCTTAGATAAATGCCTGCAGCGTCTCCTGGAAAAAGGCTCTCGCTTGACTGTTCATAATAACTTTGATGATGAGAGGCGTGTCCCAAAGTCTCTACAACCCTTAATTTAACATTTTCTCCAATATCGAAGGTCATCCCATCAGTTGCTGCAATAATCTTTTCTTCAGGAACCGGTTCTGGTGCACCATACATTTCGGCTATGCCTTTAAGAACTTCCCTTGATTGCTGCCACAATTTCTCAGGATTTGCCAGATGAGGTGCTCCTCTCGGGTGGACAATGACTTTGGCTTTTGGCAGATACTTTAACAGCGTTCCAACGCCTCCTCCGTGGTCAAGGTGAATGTGAGAAACAGCCACATAGACTACGTTTTCAGGCTTCACATTTAATTCCTTTAAGCCTGAAAGCAGATTTGGCACTGAAGAGGTTGGACCTGTTTCAATTATTGCCACATGCTTTCCCTTCAGCACGTAACTAGCGATAAAATTCTTTATTGCGCCAGCTTGAACGTCGATAAGACTTAGGTTTTTTGCAATTTTTGTTGTGGACATTTCAGCATCAGACCACTCATTTTAAATGGAATTTTAAAGGTGTGTTGACTGCCTTAAGCGTTTCCATGGTGAACATTTTAAGCAGATGGACACATCTTTTAATTGGGGCGCATTCATGTTTCTAAAAGTTTTAGGAAAGACTTAATTATCAACTCATGGTTTTCTTACGGAAATATGGCAAATCATGTCTCAGAGTGAGTGGAAATGGTTAATGCTATAATTTTCGGTGCGCCAGGGTCTGGCAAGGGCACTTATGCTTCGCGGTTGCAGTCTAAGCTTGGCGTTGAAGTTGTTGCAATGGGCGACATTTTCAGGGAAATTATGAAGGAAAACACGCCCTTAGGCAGAAAGGTTAAGGGTTTTGTTGAGAAGGGTTTACTTGTTCCAGACAATGTTGTAGTGGAAGTTTTAAAGCAGCACTTAGCAAAAATTCCACATGATAAAGGTTTCATTTTAGATGGTTACCCACGCAATTTAGACCAAGCAAAATTCCTTGAAAACCTTGCCAAAATAGACGTAATCATCCAACTCACAGTGCCGGAATGGATAATTATTGAACGTTTATCAGCACGGCGAATTTGCAAAAACTGCGGCGCAGTCTATAATTTGCGCTATTTAAAGCCGAAAGTGGATATGATATGCGACAAATGTGGAGGACCCCTTTACCAACGCCCAGATGACACACCAGAAGTCATAAAGAAAAGAATCCAAGTTTACGAACAGCAAACCCAACCCATACTTGAATATTACAGAGAAAAGGGCATCCCATTCGTTGAATTTAAAACAGAATCTCTAGAGATGCCGCCTGAGGTAGCTGTCGAAGAAATATTCAAAGGCTTGAAAAATTTAAAATTAGCCTAAAACGCTTATATGTCGAGGATAAATTTTAACGTAACCCTTCTTGGCGTTTTTATGATTTCCATGCGGTGATAGGTGACGGCTTTCACGCCAACTTTTTGCGGATGCCGCTTTGGATTAAACTTTTCTCCCCAAATTTCCGCCTTAAGCCTAAAACCGTTTGAAGTGCAGTCCAATTTTGAAATTTTGAATTTTGAATATAGCATTTCTTCAATTTCGAATTTTACAAGCAAAGCCTCAAGCCAACTGTAAAGAAGCGCTTTCTCGTCATCCGCTTCAACTTCAACTTCGTCCCTAATTTTTGGATTAACCTTCTCCACCTCTGTCATCACGTCGAACATTGCAAGGGCAGCATTCTCAAAAGCCTCTGCTAAATTCTTTCCATAGGCAGCAATGTAAGCATCTGCCGTGTGCTCTAAAAACTTGTAGCCCCTTCTTTCAGTCATGACCTCAGCCGTTTAAATCATGAAACAACCTTGTTTTAAAACCATTTTGTTTTTTACATAAACGTTAAAGGCTTTAATCCGTTACTTTCCGAACAAGCAAACTTAAGGCGGTGGCAAAACATGATAAAGAAAGCAATCGCTACTGTTGTTTTTGCATATTTTGTTGTTGCTTTGATGATACTGCTAAGCGGATGCGTTCTTCCAAGAGAAAGTGAAATTCCAACATTCATTTCACTGTTATCTTTAATTCCTCTTTATTTTTGGAAGAAAAATTACGAGAAGAAATTGGAGCTTTCCAAAGAAATTAATGGAAGAAGTAAGGGTTCAGTTCTTTTTTGGGTTTTTGCACTCTTCACTTTAGCCCTATTGGTGCGCATTCCTTCTGTGCTATTGTTTAATATGCCATATGAGAAGGCTCCATTAATTTACCTTTTAACCTTAACCGTCATAGTTGTTGAAGGAACTGATGTTTCAGCCTTTGGTTTTAAAACACAAAATATGGGAAAAGCGTTTTTCTATGGAATAGTCTTTTACATAATTCTCGGCGGGATGACCTTACTCATTTTCTATCTCCTAATTTACTTATTCACCAATCAAATGCCAGTTTTATCCTATGACATTTCACCATTTCTTTCATCAATACCGTTCCAAACCTTGCTTGTTGGCATAAGCGAAGAAGGACTCTTTAGAGGCTACATTCAAACGCACCTTCAAAAATTCTATGCTTTTAAGGCTGTTCTCATTCAAGCAGTTTTGTTTGGATTTTGGCATTTCGTTTGGAATCTTTACCCATTTGACCCATTTGGCATGGCACAGTACATAGCAACCACGTTTTTCATAGGCTTATTGTTTGGTTACTTTTACAGTAAAGCCAAGAACTTGATTCCATTAGTTTTAACTCATGGACTCTGGAACAGCTTTCCAATGGGGATTGTGGAAAATAGTGCAGCGCTGGAACTGCTTGAGCAAACTTCAACTTTGAACCAAATTTTGATGTGGCTTTTGCCCTATGCAATAGCGGCGGTTGTGGCGTTCTTCTTCATAAAATTTTTGGTGAAGGAAATTTAATGTTCACTAAGCTTCAATAAAATTTCAATAGCGTTCCTTACGAAGTTAACACATTTTTCTTCAAAAACCCTTGCTTCGCGGGCTTCATCCAACTCTCTAGGGTCTGAAAGGGTGTATCCAATGAGTTCCAGGCATAAGACGCTTCCATGCTGCTCTTTGAATTGTTTGTAAAATTCTTGGGCTTTTCTGTAGGCTTCCAATCGTTTCTCCAATGAAGGTTCATTAGTTCCATACTTAATTCCTAAGGCCATAACACCGCCAGTTAAGGCTCCACAAACAGATCCGCATCTTCCTATTCCTCCACCAAAAGCCGTAGCAATTTTTGGAATCAACTCGTTTTCGCCATTCCAGTATTCAAACATGGTTAATAGGACACTTTGGGCGCAGTTATAATCTTCAAGGAAACTTTTCACTGCCTTTTCGCAGATCAAATTTTTCTGTTGCATAATTTTCTATACCTGTTTGTTTTGAGAAGAAAAATTGAGGATGATGTTAGAAGTGTTTTGGAATTTTTTGAAGAAAAGCAGTCGTCAGTTTTGCAGCGTATTCTGCATCTTTTAGGCTGAGTAGGGATGCTGGGCTGTGAATGTAACGTGTTGGCACCGATATGACGCCGCTTGGCACACCTTCTCTTGTTAATGATATGCGGGCTGCGTCAGTTGAGCCTGGCAAGCCAGTTTCAAGTTGATATGGAATCTTGTTTTCTTCAGCTACATCAATTAATAATCGTAAAACTTTCGGATGCGTAATCAAACCCATATCCGCAATTTCAATTGATGGACCCTTTCTGAGCTTTATTGGAGCTTCAACTTCCCTTACTCCTGGCACATCTCCAGCAACGGTTACGTCGAGGGCTATGCCAACGTCTGGATATATTCCAAAGGCAGCTGTTGTTGCGCCTCTTAAGCCGACTTCTTCTTGCACTGTTCCTACGGCGTATACTGTGCATTCAGTTTTTTCTAGGCTTTTCATTGCTTCAATCATTACGACGCATCCGACACGGTCGTCAAAGGCTTTGCCGATAACTATGTCTTTTCCGACTTTGGCGAATTTTATGTCAAAGCCTATTGGGTCTCCAATTTTTACTCCCATTTTTTTGGCTTGTTCTTCGTTTTCGGCTCCGATGTCTATGAAGAGTTCGTCGTAGGTTAGGACTTTTTTGCGTTCTTCTTCTTTTTGGATGTGGGGAGGCTTGGAACCTATTATTCCATGTAATGGTCCTTTTTCCGTGTAAACCATTACTTTTTGGGCTAATAGGATGCGGTCGTCTATTCCCCCTATCTTTGTGAACTGTAAGTAGCCATCCTTTGAAATTGTCTTCACAAGCAAGCCTATCTCGTCCATGTGGGCTGCAAGCATAACCTTTGGCGCATTTTTCTTTCCCTTTTTCACTCCAATTACGTTTCCAAGCTTATCTTCTCTAACTTCATCCACGTATGGCTTTAGGAAAGTCTTCATCAAACTTCTAACTTCTTCCTCTCTGCCGGCAACTCCACAAGCATTGGATAGTTTTTCTAATGTTTCGGCAAGCACCATTTAATCACCTTTAGAGTTTAGTTGGAATTCTAAAACTTTATATTAAACAGTTGTGGTATAAAAGAACCAGATTTAAACATGGGCAAGTGTTTCGCCCTTTTCAAGGGTGAAGAGATAACAGTTGAGTAAAATTTTCAAGAGGCTCTCCCAGAAGGTTAGGGTCTACCTCCATATTACGAAGGCAAGTGGCATAGCCAGAAGATACTTTGTAATGAACGGTTTTGACGGAGCCATGACAGCCTTTGGAATAGTTTTAGGTTCATGGCTGGCCGATGTTTCAAAACCAGAAATAATTTTGCTTGCTGGTTTAGGAGCAAGCCTCGCCATGGGATTTTCAGGCTTCTTTGGGGCTTTCATGGCTGAAAATGCTGAGAGAAGACGCCACTTGCGAGAGATGGAGGATGCAACAAAAAATAGGGTAGACCCAATACATTATGAAGCGGCACGTTTCGTTACCTTCTATGTCGCCTTAATCGATGGGTTATCGCCAGCATTAACAGCCACCATTTCGCTTATGCCCTTTATTCTCGCAATAGCTGGATTAATATCCATATCTATCGCTTACATAATTTCCCTAGCATTATCACTAATCACGCTTTTCTTGTTGGGCATATATCTTGGAAAGGTGGCAAAAGAAAACGGTTGGCTATATGGCGTAGCAATGCTAACAGTAGGCGCATTCACAGCACTAATAATCTTTCTCATTCAATTGTTCGCATCGTTTTAAAAACTTATAAACCACAAGCAGCGTTTACTCTTTTTCAATTTGTTGAGCTTGGTTACATGCGAAAAAGTTTACAATTAAGCCTTGCTTCAGTATTTGCAGCTTTACATGCTGTTCTCTATTTTATATCCTTTGGACTCTGGCGAAACTGGGGAATCTACCTAGAATCCATAGAAGGAATAATTTTAGGTCCAAAAGTGGGGTTTATGGCAGCACTGATCGGTTCCTCAATTGCACGGATGATTAAGCCAGATGATTTTTGGATGTTCGGCATAATAGCCGAACCAATAAGCGTCCTAGTTGCTGGTTTACTATCCCAAACAAAATGGAAACCAGCATTAGCATTATATGCAATAACTTTGTCAGCCTACTTTATACACCCTTATGGAAACCCCTTTGGGCAAGGTCTCCCACTGTGGACGATTCTCGATGTGATAATTGCATTTTTGCTCATTTATCCAGCAGCCAAGTTCGGAGGAAATTTGTTGGAAACGAATTTCAAGCATTTGCCTATCAAGTTAGTCTTGATTTCTTTTGTCTGTATAGCCACAGACTCGCTTATTAGAATCTTCCTTCTAATTCCATGCGGATTATACACTTTATTTACTTATTTTAGTACCTTCGAAGGTCTTTACGGTATTTTTGTTGAAGCCGCCGTTGCTTCTTACTTTGAAGATTTGATTGTGGTTATTGTTTCGTTTGTTGTTGGTGTGCCTTTGCTGGTGAGCGTGCGAAAGTTTAAGTTGTTAGAAGGAGAAACCAAAAAGAAGGATGAGTATTAAGTAATTTATTGCGTTGGCGAGGGTGCTGGTTGTTGTTTTCGAAGTTCCAAGTATTCCGTCAGCAGCAAAACGCCTTCTATTATTAGGAAGATTCCTACTATGATTCCAATAAGGGCTGGTATAGCTATTACGAGGATGCCAAAGATTATGCATAGAATAGCCAGAACAGGCTTAGAAACTGTTATGCCAATTTTCTTCAATCCTTTCTCTACAACTTCTGTCATTTTATGTTCATCCTCTTACACATAGGTTAGCCAAGTTAATATTTAAGCATTCGCAACCCATGCCAAAGCAATGGCAATTTTTAAACGTTAAAACAATAATAATAGTCAAAGAGGTTTAACATTGCCAGAGCAACAATTTAAAAAAGTGTTTATTTTTCTGGACACAGACAAACATGCAAGCCCCTTTGACATATTAACAACAATAGACATTTTCCCCGAAGCCCAAATATTGAAATATGAAGATGTAACAGTGGAAGATGCTGAAAAAATAGTTTATGACGCCATGTTTCCAAGAGGCCCAGAAGGCGCAAAACACACAAAAATTTTCATTAACGGGCGTGACTTTAAACGGGTAAACGATATTTTAGAAAGAGCCAAAAAATGTATGTTTCCACCTTTTGAACTTTCAATAATAGTTGACCCAAGGGGAGCCTACACAACAGCAAGCGCAGCTGTTGCAAAAACCATGGAGCTTTCAATGGAAAAAGGGTTTGGTGGATTGGAGAATAAGACTGTTGCGGTGTTGGCTGGAACTGGACCCGTTGGACAAACTGCTGCAAGACTCTACGCTTCTGAAAAAGCTAAGGTGATTATTACTTCACGCGACCTTCAAAAGGCATCATCCCTAGCAACAAAGATAAATGAAGAGTTTGAAGAGGAAAGAGTTCGAGGTGTCGAAGCGCAAACCCCAGACGAAATTGGAAAAGCCATTCAAAACGCAGAAATAGTTCTTTCTGCCGGAGCTGCCGGAACCCCGCTTCTTCCATTTGATGTGCTTAAAGGATATGGAAAAAATTGTAAAATTGTAGCTGACATCAACGCCATTCCACCATTAGGAGTTGAGGGATTGAAATCGAAAGCTGAAGGCGAAGAAATTCTACCAAACGTTTTTGGAATAGGCGCATTAGCCATAGGAAAACTTAAAAACAAAATTGAAATCGAACTAATCAAAAGGGCTGCGGAAGAACCAAAGGGAATATTCGACTACAAGACAGCTCATGAAATAGCCAAAAAAATAATATCTAAAAAGATTGAAGAGAAAAAAGCGTTCAAAACAGAAACAGAAAAACAATGGCTACCATCCTAATAGACGATTATAAACTTAGAGGGATGCTATGAACGAAAAAACATTCCCCTACAAAACAGAAAACGGAAACATCACCGAAATTGTCGACACCTTCGCGGAAATGTTCCCAATGTGGGCTGGAAGAGTGCTTATCACGGCGGACAGCGAAAAATGGGCTTTAACAGCAGCTTCCGTCGCCACTGGACTTGCAACAAGCGTTATTATGTCGCCCGCCGAAGCTGGAATAGAAGGCACGGTGCCACCTGAAAAAACTCCCGACAATCGTGTTGGCGTTTTAATACAAATATATAATCGCAATAGGTTTGAGTTAAAGAATCAGATGATACTGCGAATAGGACAATGCATAATGACGTGCCCAACAACATCGGCTTTTGACGCCTTGCCAAACGCCAAAAGAAGACTGAAGGTTGGCAGAAGCCTAAGGTTGTTCGGCGACGGATTCCAAAGAAAAGGAATTGTTGGAAACAGGAAGGGTTGGAAGATTCCAGTCATGGAAGGAAACTTCTTTGTTGAAGACTCCTTCGGCGCAGCAGAAGCCATAGCTGGAGGAAACTTCCTAATCTTAGCCAAAGACAAGCTTTCAGGACTTAAGGCAGCAGAGGAAGCGGTGGAAGCCATAAAAAACAGGGCAAGCGAAGTTATATTGCCGTTTCCAGGGGGAATTTGCCGCTCAGGATCCAAAGCCGGTTCATTGAAATATAAGCTTAAGGCTTCGACAAACCATCCATTCTGTCCAGGATTAAAAGCGTTAGTGCAAGACTCGCAAGTGCCGGAAAACGTGAACTGCGTTTACGAGATAGTTATCAATGGCTTAACCCTTGAAGCTGTTAAGAAGGCTATGGGTGATGGCGTAAGAGCTGCTGCAAGCGTTCCAGGCGTTGTTAGAATTTCAGCTGGAAATTATGGCGGAAAATTGGGTCCATACAAGGCATTTTTAAAAGAAGTTTTAGAAGTAACCTAATCCTAAACTCTTATTTAATGCCATGCCAAGTAGCTTTACGGCTAAACCCATAGTGAAAACAAATTGAGCAGCAAAAAAAGAACATCCCTGGAACTGTTTAGATTAAAAAAGACATTGAACATGCTAGCCAGCAAAGAAGGAAGAGGAACAGAGCTTATTTCGCTTTATGTTCCCCCTGGAAAACAAATAAGCGAAGTTATGAACATGCTAAGAGACGAATACGGCACAGCCTCAAACATAAAATCTACAACAACCCGCAAAAACGTTCAAGACGCCATCGTGAAAACCCAACAACGCCTAAAACTATTCAAAGAAACCCCAGAAAATGGACTTGTAATTTTCTGCGGCGCAGTTCCCCAAAACGGAGCTGGAAGCGAAAGAATCGAAACTTATGTGATTATACCGCCGGAGCCCATAAACATTTACCTTTACAGATGCGATTCGCGCTTTCACACTGAGCATTTGCAAGAGCTATTAAGGGAAAAGGAATGTTACGGAATACTTCTCATAGACTCTTCAGCAGCCACCCTCGCCACCCTTCAAGGCAGAAGACTTGAAATTGTTAGGCAAATAACCTCTGGAGTGCCTGGAAAAACCCGCGCTGGAGGACAATCAGCCAGAAGATTTGAACGCCTAAGAGAGATGAGACTTCAGGAATATTTTAGGCGGGTGGGCGAACATGCAAACGAGACATTTCTGCCAATTGAAAACTTGAAGGGTTTGATAATTGCTGGACCAGGACCAACAAAATACGACTTCGAAAAAGGCGACTATCTAAATTATATGTTAAAAGAGAAGGTTTTAGACACCGTTGACACGGCTTACGTGGATGAGCAAGGCGTAAAGGAAGTTGTGGATAAGGCTCCAGAAATAATGCGAAAAGTGCGTTACATAGAAGAAAAACAAGTAATGCAACAGTTCCTATACGAGATTGGACATGACACTGGAATGGCAACCTACGGCGAACAAGAAGTCAGAAAGGCTTTAGAAGCCGGCGCCGTCAAAACCTTGCTGCTTTCTGAAGGACTTGACATAGTGAGAGTTAAGGTGAAATGTAATTCTTGCGGTTATGAAGAAGAACAAACAATGAAAAGCCAAATGCTGACAAGTTTTGAACAGAACCTTTATGGAAAACCATGTCCAAAATGCAAATCCCCAGCTTTAGCCGTAGCTGAAAAACAGGAGCTTATAGAAAATTTCGCTCAGTTGGCAGAATACACGAACACTGAAGTTGAAATGATATCAGGCGAGACGGAAGAGGGACAAATGCTCAAGAATTCTTTTGGCGGAATAGCTGCAATCCTTCGGTTCAAACTGCAAAACGAGTAGGTGCCTCTTATGCGATATCCTTCTTTATATTTAGATTGGTACAATCACGTTCCAAACTTGAAGTATGATTTCCGCTCCAGTGGAATACTTCCTTTCAAACATAACTTGATGCTGGGAGAAGTTGATTTAAACGCTAATTATACGCCTCATTTATCAAACTTTTTAGCCAAAAGGTACCATGTAAAGCCAGAAAATGTTCTCCTTTCAAGCGATGGAGCTTCAGGTCAAAATTCACGGATAATCCAATATATAGCGGAAAAAGACAAAAAGAAAAGAGAGGCAGTAGTGGAATATCCAACATATGAACCGTTACTGCGCCAAGCACAAGAACATTTTCCACATGTAAAAAGGCTGGAAAGAAAAGAGAAAGAATCGTTTAAACTGGATGCGGATGCGCTGCGAAAAGTTGTTTCAGAAAAGACGGGATTACTTGTTTTAACGAATCCACATGCTCCAAGCGGAGTAATCGCCCAAAAAAGCGAGTTGAAAGAGATAATGGCTGTTGCCTATGAATATGGCTTTTACGTTCTATGCGATGAAATATATGCTGAATTCGAAAGAGATGCAATACCAACCGTTTTCTCCGTTGACGAAGAACTAGGCATAGTCACAACCAGTTTTACCAAAGCCTATGGTTTAGGAGGATTAAAACTTGGCATAGCCTTGGCAAATAAGAACTTTGTAGACGGCTTATACATAGACTTAATGAATACAGCTGGAGGAGCTTCAAACATAGTCCAACTTATCGCATTAGAGCTGTTAACTAAGGATAGGGAGATTCTTGAAAAACACAAACAGAAATGGATAACCCTAAAAAGAGAAACAGAAGAGTGGCTAAACGAAAAGGGTTTTGAATTTTACCCAAACAAAATTAGCGTAACCTACTGGGTGAAAACGCCTATGGAAGATACTTACACATGGACAAACAATCACACAATACCCCGTTACGGTTTAGCAGCCGTGCCCGGAGCATTCTTCCTCTTCAAAAGCGACTATAAACTGGTGATGTCAAACATGATAAGGCTTGGTCTTGGCAACCTAAACCCCTACAATCCCATCCTCCGAGAAGCTTTGGAAAACCTAGAAAAAGCCATAGAAACATACCATTAAGTGTAAAGTTTAAGCAGCTTCCTTAAAGCCCAGCTGAACTTTTTCCTTAAGGCTTTGGAATAAATTTTATCAATGGGCGCTTCCACCATGGCAGCCCATTTCGCATAAACTCTAGGGTCGATGTAGGATTTTAGAGAAGTTGTCAAATTGTATTCTCTTGTGTTTTTCATCAACTCAATATCCAACTTGGCTTTTTCGATTCTTTTGATGAGCGCTTCTGTTTTCTTACCTTGCTTCCTCTTTTCCTCTAAATCAAGCTCCAATTCTCTGAGTTTGGCTTCTTTTTTGGCTAATCTCTCTTCAAAATTGTTGGGAACCTTTCTCTTATGATTGGCAATTTCAGCCCCTTTTAGATTAGCCATTTTGGCGTGGAAAACTTTAACGTGTTCAGGGTCTTCTTTCTTAGCGTTGCATGAGTCTAAATATTCCTTTACGGCTTTTGTTGTTCTCCAAGTTCTGAAGACTTTAGCTGTTAATCCGCTCATTTTTTCTGAAAGAAACTTAGATACTTTTCTGGAATTGATTCCCTCAAATAAGTATTCTTTGCATGTTTTAGAGTAATATTCAATGTTTTTGATAACGCTTGGCGGCGCTTTTGTTTCTTTAATCCATCTGACAGCGTCTTTTCCTAAAAAGTCAAAATGCAGCGTGTCGCCTTCTATCTTTATGTGTTCTGGTCTTAGGGTTATGGCTCCAACAGTATCCGCCTCTCCGGGGTCTTTTTCGTCTCCGACTCTCATGTTCAGGGCGTGTATAAGCCAACACACAGTTGCTATCTTTCTTCTCTCATCATTTTTTGATTCCAAATTTTTCATGATGTGGGCTTCAATTTTTGGGATTACTCCGTCAAGCTTTTCCGCCTTCCTAAATTTCTCTTTCTCTTTTTTCTGTTTGAGATAAGCTGAATCAGAGAACCAAACATACTTTATTTTTCCAGTGAGTTTGTCTTGCCATTTGGCTATGTAAAGCTTATCTGGTTCCCAGATGATGGCCTTCCATTTTCCTTCTGGTTTTGGATTGTCTGGGGAAAGGTTTAGGATTATGTCTTCTTCCTTTGGTCCTTCCTTCCATCTTCCCCTTTTTGGATGGTTTCCTCTTCCAGAGAATAAGCAGGATGGTTCGGCTGTCCAGTTTGCAATTTCTATCTTTTTTCCATCAACAAATGCGTAGCCGAATTTTTTCTTTAATGCTTCTCTTTGAGTTTTTCTTTGTTTTGCAAGTTTCTTTTTCTCTCTTTTGGTTAGGCTTAGCTTTTTTAGGTTTTCTTTGTCTAAATACTCGAAAATTTCAGAAAAATCAATTCCCATGCTGCCACTAATTTTTGTGCAATTTAAAGGCTCAAAAGTGTTCTTTTCTATATCATTTAAATATTCGGAGGAAAAGTGAACCAAATATTCTGCGGAAGGATTTTCTGATTTCAACTGGTTTAGAAAATCTTGCATAAAATTTTTGTAGAAAACCTTGTCTGGCGGAGATGGAGAGCGCAGCTTCTTTGCCCAAGCCAAAGCCATTTGTTCGCTTTTTTGACCCAATTTTATAGCATGTCCTTGAATTTTCACGTTGAAACCTTTGTAATCATATGGAGGAACGTAAATTCCGTTATGCCTTAGACTTTTCAATGTTTTCACGCTTGCCATGCAAAGGTTTTCTTTATTCACTCTTTCCCTTGCTTAAAAACTTCGCTGCCCGCAACTTCTTGTGCAGTTTTTCCACAGTATCTCTATCAACAAATCCTTTATGAGGGCGAAAACCGCCAGAAAATCCAGAGGGAATATGCAAGAGTTCGTGAATCAGAGTTTTTTCCTTCTCCGCCTCAGACAGATTATCAAATCGTTCAGAAATTACTTCAATTATGTAAGATGGGGGAAGATTAAGAGCCTCTTGCCAAATTTTACCTAAACCATGTATGCGAGCAACAGTTCGCCTTGACTTGGAACCATTACTCCTTACACAATACACAAACTGGGGCACAACATTAAAAAATTCAAGAGCCTCAGCAATTTCGTCAACACGCTTTTTAATGTCTGGAGCCCTAAAATATTTTATCCGCATAAACAATTCACTCCAGTTACATATGCCATTGCCAAACTTAACCTTAACTCAGTTATACGTCAGGTAAGCCAATACTAATAAAGATCAGTGAACCTGGGGATCGTTAGGAGAAGGTTCTCTTCTTCCAACTTTTAAGTAGGAGCTGCTGTTCCAAGTATGAACTTTTGTTGGTGTAAGTATTTATTACAGTTTTTGTTATGCAAATAATGAAGGAGTGGTAGTGTATGGAAAGAGTTCCTGGATTAATGGTTGATAGAAAGTTTATTGCTTTACTGTTTCTTGTCTGTCTGGTTTTGGGTGGAAGTTTCGCCTTTATCTATTTGGATTTGAAGGCTGATTTTAAAGCTTTAAACGAAAAGTATGCGCTTTTGAAAGATGAGTATGAAACTCTTTCAGACCAAATGCAGCAGCTTCAAAATTTGACTGAATCAAAATATTATG